>MDTG01011954.1_pt1 | contig 14333 bp, 14 predicted proteins | sample 811421 | NCBI WGS metagenome assembly MDTG01 (sample SAMN05326645, study PRJNA326480) | marine metagenome | isolation source: seawater | place: Pacific Ocean: South East | collected 2011
CCTATTCCGCCACACTCGCACATTTTTTATTGGTAGAATCTAAGATGTTATTCTTAAATTGGAGTGGAATTATAATAGATTAATTGTTCTTTGTCAAGTATTTTTAGAACAAATATTGAATTTTATACTTTTATCTAATTTTAATAAGAGTTAAAATTAATAAAAAGTATAATCTAGATATAAATTATATATATGTTTAAAGGATTAAAATTGAGAAGTGATGAAGTAAAGAAAGGCTTTGATAGAGCGCCGCATAGATCGTTATTAAGAGCTACAGGATTAAAAGATGATGATTTTGAAAAACCATTTATTGGAGTTGCAAACTCTTTTATTGAATTAATTCCTGGACACTTCTTTTTAAATAAAGTTGGTGAAATTATAAAAGATGAAATTAAAAAGAATGGTTGTGTTCCATTTGAATTTAATACTATTGGTGTTGATGATGGTATTGCAATGGGTCATGATGGTATGTTATTTTCATTACCATCAAGAGAATTAATTGCAAGTTCAATTGAAACAGTAATGAATGCACATAAATTAGATGCAATGATTGCTATTCCAAACTGTGATAAAATTGTACCAGGTATGATTATGGGTGCATTAAGAGTTAATGTTCCTACTATTTTTGTATCTGGTGGACCAATGCAAAAAGGGCATACTCAAGATGGTACGCCTATTGATTTAGCAACTGCTTTTGAAGCTGTTGGTAAACATGAAGCTGGAGAGATTACAGATGAAGAGTTACATGATATTGAGTGTAATGCATGTCCAAGTGGTGGTTCATGTTCTGGAATGTTTACAGCAAACTCAATGAATACTCTAATGGAAGCTATGGGTATTACACTTCCTGGAAATGGAACTATCTTAGCTTTAACTCCTGAGAGAGAAGTATTATATAGACAAGCAGCTAGAAGAATTTGTGAAATTGCTTTAGATAAACAATCAAGAGAAAAATTCTTATTAAGAAATATTCTAAATGAAAATGCTGTTAGAAATGCTTTTGCTGTTGATATGGCAATGGGTGGTTCTTCTAATACTGTATTACATATGTTAGCAATTGCAAGAGAAGCAAAAGTTGATTTTAACTTAGAAGATATCAATAAGATTTCTAAAAGAGTTTCTCATATTGCTAAGATTTCTCCATCTTTATCAACTGTTCACATGGAAGATATTAACAAAGCTGGTGGAGTTAATGCAGTTATGAAAGAGATGACTAAACGTGGTGATGATATTTTACTTGATAATTTAACAATTACGGGTGAATCTACTTTAGAAAAAATTTCTGATGCTTATATTAAAGATACTAATATTATTCATACAATTGACAATCCTTATTCTGATGTTGGTGGTTTAGCTATTTTATATGGTAATTTAGCCGAAGAAGGTGCTGTTATTAAAACTGCAGGAATTACAGGAGCTAGAAAACTTACTGGAAAAGCTGTATGTTTTGATGGTCAAGCTGAAGCAATTGCAGGAATTATTGGTAAAAAAGTAACTCATGGTGATGTTGTAGTTATTAGATATGAAGGTCCTAAAGGTGGTCCTGGTATGCAAGAAATGTTAGCCCCTACTTCACTTATTATGGGAATGGGTTTAGGTGATACTGTTGCATTAATTACTGATGGTAGATTTAGTGGTGCTACAAGAGGTGCTTCAATTGGTCACGTAAGTCCTGAAGCTGCTGAGGGTGGAATGATTGGATTATTAGAAGATGGAGATATTATTAATATTGATGTTGATGCATATCTTTTATCAGTAGATTTAAGTGATGAAGAGATTGCTAAAAGAAAAGCAAACTTCAAACCTCTTAAAAAGCCTCTTACTTCAAGTTGGTTAGGACAATATAGATCATTAGTTACAAATGCAAGTAATGGAGCTATGCTAAAAACTGACTTATAATTTTATTAATAAAGCGTTAACTATTGATTGAAAAATAGTTTACGCTTTTACTTTACAATAATTTAATCAAAAAACTAAAAGGACATATTGTGAAGAAAAAACTTTTATTTGCCTCAACTTTAATTGCAACTCAATTATTTGCTGAATCAATAAATTTTAATATAATGGACAAAAATCCAGAGAGAGTAGCCCCAAATACAAACAATCAAATTTTATCTTTTAATGCTGCTATCAAACAATCATTAAACTCTGTTGTAAATATCTCTACAAAAAGACATGTAGATTCATCAATGGAAAACCTTCCATTACAAATGTTTAATGATCCATTCTTCAAAAGATTTTTTGGAGATCAATTTGGTAATCAATTTAAACAAAATAAAGTACAAAGATCATTAGGTTCAGGAGTTATTGTCTCTGAAAATGGATATATAGTTACTAATAATCATGTTATTGAAAACGCAGATGAAATTACAGTAACAATCGGAAATGATCCAGCTGAATTTAATGCAAAATTAATTGGTAAAGATTCAGATAGTGATTTAGCTGTAATTAAAATTGAATCAACAAAACTAAAACCTATTAAATTTGGACATTCAAAAGAGCTAGAAATTGCGGATGTTATTTTTGCAATTGGAAACCCATTTGGAATTGGAAGTACTGTAACACAAGGTATTATTTCAGCACTTAATAAAAATAAAGTTGGAATTAATAGATATGAAAACTATATTCAAACTGATGCTTCAATAAATCCAGGAAACTCTGGTGGTGCCTTAGTAGACAGTCGTGGTGCATTAATTGGAATTAATACTGCTATTATTTCTAAAAGTGGTGGAAATAATGGTATAGGTTTTGCTATTCCTGTTGCTATGGTTAAAGATGTTGTTCAAAAACTAGTAGCAGATGGAAAAGTTACTCGTGGATATCTTGGAGTTGCTATTAGTGATTTAGATAAAGAGATGTCAAAAGTTTATAACCATAAAAAAGGTGCTTTAGTTTTAGATGTATCAGTTGATACTCCGGCATCTAAATATGGTGTAAAAAGAGGGGATTTAATTTATGCAATTAATAACAAACCTATTAAAGATAGAACAGCTTTACAAAATATGGTTGCCTCATTTAAACCAAATCAAAAAATTGTACTTAATGTAGAAAGAGATAAGAAAGATATTGAACTTAATATAGTTTTAGGAAACAGAACAAGTTTAGTTCATATTCAATCTAATAGTGGAAGAGTTTTAGGTGGTCTTAGATTAAGTGCTATTACAAAAGATATGCAAAAACAATTTAGATTAGCTCCTGATACAAAAGGTCTTTTAATATCAGATGTTGAACCAAAAAGTAAGGCAGAAAAAGTTGGCTTCCAAGCTGGAGATATTATAATTCAAATTGAAGAAATTGAAATTAAAAACTTCCAAAATGTTGAAACAGCATTAACAAAATATAAAAATAAACATAAAAGAGTTTATGTAAATAGATATGGTCAAACTATTCTATTTGTTATAAAATAAAAGGATTTGTCATCATAAAAGTACTAATGATCGAAGATGATTTAGAGCTTGCTCAAATAATCACTGACTATTTATCATCATTTGATATTGAAGTTACGAATACTGATAGCCCATATAACGGGCTATCAATGTTAAGTATAAATAAAGAGTTTAAATTACTTATTTTAGATTTAACGCTACCTGAGATTGATGGATTAGAACTACTTCCAAAAATCAGAGAAAAATCTGAAATACCAATTATTATAAGTTCAGCTCGTGATGATATTTTGGATAAAGTAATGGGATTAGAAAGGGGTGCAGATGATTATTTACCAAAACCTTATAATCCAAGAGAACTTCAAGCTAGAATAAAAACTATTTTAAAAAGAGTAGATCTTCCTGAAATAAAAAAAGAAGAAAACACTTCACCTTTTACTGTAAAAGAAGAAGATATGCAAATATCTTTTAAAGGAATTTCGCTTACTCTTACTCTTGCAGAATATGATATTTTAAAATTACTTATCAAAAGAAATGGTGGAGTAATAGCTAGAGAAGATTTTATCTATGCAAGTGATAGTATTGAAGATGATTCTAGTCTAAAAAATATTGATGTAATTGTTTCAAGAATTAGATCAAAACTATCAAAAATTGATAGTAGTAAAACTTATATAAAATCCGTTAGAGGTATTGGATATCAGTTAGTATGATAAGAAACATTTCTATTTCTACGTTTATTAATATAATATTTTCATTAGCTTTTATAGCTACAGTTATTACATTTTCTTTATTTATTAGTTTTGATAAACAAAAGCATGAGATTAATCAACAAAATAGATATGAACTTATTGCAGAAAATTTTTTAAGTACTTTCCAAAATTTACCAACAGCAGAATCTTTAATAAACCTATTTAAAAAGTTTCAAGTAAGACCTCTTGAAAATAGAGATGATAAACTCAAAATCATTAAAAATGCTCAAGAACTAACAATTACACAGAATTATTTAGGAACATATAGAGTTTATAAATATGATGCTCAATACTATATATATGTACAACAATATGGCTATAATTTAATGCTTAAAGATATAAGAAATAGTAACTATAGTATGGCGATTATTATTTCAGCCTTTGTCATTTCACTTATTACAATCTTCTTCTTATACGCAATTTTAAAAAGAAAGTTAAAACCTCTTAAATTATTAAATAAACAAATAATTGAATTTTCTAATGGAAATAAAGATATAAAAATCAAAGCAATTAGTAATGATGAAATAGGAACTATTGCAAAAAGTTTTAATGAAGCTATTAGACTTATAAATAATCAAAGTAAATCAAAAGATTTATTTATGAGAAATATGATGCATGAACTTAAAACACCTATTACCAAAGCAATGTTTATTGCTGAAACTTTACAGAATGAACAAACAAGAGATAATCTTCAAAGAGCTTTCAAAAGAATGGATGATATTATAAAAGAGCTTGCAACTGTTGAAAAACTTACTTCGGCTAATAGTATGATGTATAAAGAACAAACATCATTTTTTAATATTTATACTAAAACTTTAGAGATTATGATGATTAGTCCTGAGAATATTGCTTCAAAAATAAAAGGTTTTCAATTTGAAGTTGATGTATCAATGTTTTCAATTGCTCTTAAAAACTTAATTGATAATGCAATTAAATTTTCTCCAAATAACAAGGCAATTATTAATGCATCTAAAGAACAAATTGAAATTAGTTCACTAGGTGAGCCTTTAAAGTATGATTTAGATTATTATACAGAAGCTTTTTCACAAGAAGAAAAAAGAAGTGATGGCTTTGGATTGGGACTATATATTGTAAAAACTATTGTAAATTTACATGGTTATAAATTTACCTATCATTATAAAGATGGGAAAAACTACTTTTGCATAAAGATGTAAAAGCTTAAGCTCTTACATCTTTCATTACTTCAAACCAAGAACGATTGAAATGTTTTTTAATATACTTAGCTCTATGAGGAACTATACATCCTGAGCAATTTTGATGAATATAATCATCTCCAATATATTGCGAACCATCTCTTGATTTAATATTACATACAGAAAATAAAGTTCTTCCTTCTTCAGTCTTTTCAAAACCTTCTGTTTTAAATCTAAAGTTTGGACAGGCACAAAGGTAGCAGTTTAAATCTTCCATATCATGGCATTTTTTATTATCTTTATATAAAGGACAGAAGTCTGGTTCATTTTTAACCATATTTTCAAACTTGAAATATTCTATTACCTCATCAACACTTTTATCTTCTAATTTTTTCATTACATTTGCGTGAAGGTTACCTTGTTGGATAAACCACTCGTCATAAGTCATCATAGTACTCCTAAAATTAATACAATTATTATAAATATATCTAAGCGATACTTTAACGAAAGTGTCTTTAAAACATCAGAATTTTCAATGTTTTCTTTTCCAATTCCAAAAAAAGCTTTAGATTTAACCTTTCCAAAATAAGAAGTAGGACCTCCTAGCTTAAGACCTATACTTAAAGCCATAGCAGATATTGGTAATCCAGCATTTGGACTTTCATGTTTTTTCCCAAATTTATAAAACTCAAATAATGCTTTTTTACTCATAAAAAGAAAAGCTATTAAAACAGCTGTTATTCTTGAGGGAATATAATTTACTATATCATCAAGTATTGCAGATACTTTTCCAAACTTTTCGTACCTTTGATTTCTATATCCAACCATAGAATCTAAAGTATTAATAGCTTTATATATAAAAGCTCCAACTATTCCAAAACATAATAAATAAAATAAAGGAGCAATAACACCATCACTTAAGTTTTCTGCATACGTTTCAATTGCTGCTTTATTAATATCTGAATTATTCATATCACTAGTGTCTCTACTTACTAACATAGATATTTTTTCTTTTTTTATATTTAAATCTTCACTTGATATCACATCTTTTACACTATCATATAACATTTTACTTGCTAAGGTAAAAGAAGCTAAAAAGCCTTGAAATATAATGTTGTCAAAACTAGCTAGGACTGAAGTGATAACATAAACAATAAAAATCAAAGTTGCTACTAGTATTGCACCTCTTAAAATAGAGTCTTGATAAAATTTCTTTTGAAACCATGAAATATAATCACCCATATATATAATAGGATGCTTCAAAGGAGAGTTAAACTTTAGTTTTTCAAACTCACCAAAGATATTATCAATGATATAAGCTATTAAAACAATACTATAAAACATCGTCTAAGATTCTTTGAACATCAAGTTTATCTTTCATTGTTTTAACAAAAGTATTAATAGAATTTCTTTTATACTCTTCGAACTTATATCCTATATATGAAGAATTCAACTCTTTAAAATATGAAGTTCTAAACTCATCATTATCAAAGATACCATGAACAAATGTACCTTTAAATTTTTTACATTCATATGATAATGGATATTTTTCACTCATACCATGATGTATTTCAAAACCTTCTATTTGAGTATTAAATAAATCGTATGTTTTCTTTTCTAGTATCTTCTGCTTTTCAAAAGTAATACTAGCAGGAATTTTTCCAAATCCCTCTTCAATTAAGTTTTCATCATTCTCTAATGCGTACTTATCATCTAAAGTTTCAAACATCATTTCATATCCACCACAAATACAACAAATATCTTTTTTGTAGTTCTTAATTTGTTCAAATAGTCCATTTTCTTTTAACCACTTTAAATCTTTTATAACAAGTTTTGATCCTGGAAGTATTACTAAATCAAATTTTTCAAGTGATACATTATAATCCACAAACTCTACAAAAACCTCATCATCACATATTAAAGGTTCTATGTCATTATAGTTACTCATATATGGATATGAAATAACTGCAATATCTAGTTTTTTCTTTTTAGGATTTTGTACAAAGTTTTTTAAAGAAGCTGAATCTTCAAAACCTAAGTTAAATGGGATATATGGTAATACTCCTAAAACTGGTATTTTAAAATCTTCTTCAATAATTCTAATACCTTCATCAAAAAGGGATAAATCTCCTCTAAATTTATTTACTATAACACCTATGATATTGTTTCTTAATTTTTCAGGTAGTAAATGATACACACCATAAATAGATGCAAAAACTCCACCCTTTTCTATATCTGCTACTAATATAATTTTTGTATTGTATTCGTTTGCTATAAAGATATTAGAAAGGTCTTTATCCATTAAGTTTAATTCAACTGGACTTCCTGCTCCTTCATTTACAATGCAATCATATTTTGAATCTAAATATTCATAGCATCTTTTAACAGCAGGTTTTAGTAAATCTAAGTCTCTATAGTATTCTAAGACATCTTTATTTGCTACTACTTTACCCTCAACTATTAAAGAAGCTGAACTTCCACGACCAGACTTAAGCAATACTGGATTTAAATGATAAGAAGTTCGTACACCTAATACTTCGCTTTGAAAGTACTGTGCAATTGCTATTTCACTTCCATCATCACATACATGAGAGTTGTTTGAAACATTTTGTGCTTTAAAAGGTGCAATTTTATATCCTAGATCTTGTAGTATTTTTGCTATTACAAATGTGATAGTTGACTTTCCAGCGTCTGAACTTGTTCCTAGTATTGAGATGTTTTTCATCTATTAGAATTCCTATTTTATGAAGTTGTTTATTCTTTTTGTAAATATTATGGTGTCGTAAGATTTGGCATTATATTGTTTATTATATATATTGTCAAAAATGTAATAAACAATTATTTTTTTAAACTAAACTTAAAATATGTTCTTTTATAATTATTTATATGCTATAGTAATCATTACATGTATTTTTATAAATTATTTTTTATGAAGGATAAATTATGAGAGGACAAAAATACTTACTATTTAAAACATTTGTTCCCTTTGTACTAGGATTTTTAATAATAGGGATTACATCATTTTTATCACTTGATACAATGTACGTAAAATATCAAAATATTAGAACACAAGAGATTAATCATAATATAAAAAACATCTACAAAAATAAAATTAATGATAATAATAAACTATATAAAGAACTAATACTAAATATTCAAAAAGACACTAATATTTCAAATGCGTTTTTACAACAAGATAGAAAAAAACTTTTTTTACTTACAAAAGATTTATATAAAAGACTAAATAAGAAGTTTGGAATAACTCATTTTTATTTTCATGGTTTAGATGAAAAAATATTTTTAAGAGTGCATAATCCTAAAAAACATTCAGATACGATAAATAGATTTACTCTTAATAATTCAACACTAACAAATAAAGACTCCTATGGCATAGAGTTTGGAATCAGTCATAATCTAACAAATAGATTTGTTTCCCCTTACTATATAAATGGCAAAATAGTAGGTTATTTGGAACTTGGCGAAGAGATTGATTATTTAACACCGTATTTATCAAATGTATTAAATGCTGAAATATTAATTGCCATTGAAAAAAATCTTATAAATTTAGAGAAATTAAAACTTAAGAGTAATTCAAACATAAAAATAAAAGAGTATAGAGAAACACATGATTACTATATTATTAATTCAACTATTAAATATATGAATAAAGATTTAGTTAATCTAATTGATGGATATTTAAACCTTCAAACTACTCAAGAGAAATCTAAAAGTGAGTATCAAATCGGTGTTATGAAACTATATGATATAAAGAAGAATGAAGTAGGAAAGATTATTGCATTAACAAATTTAGAAAAAGACCAAATGTCACTTGCTAAGTATCAATTTCTTTTATCAGTGTTTTTATTTATGATAGCATTTGTAATAATTTCTATATACTACTTCTTTTTAGAAGATGTAACTACAAAACTAAATGAGTCTACTAAAGAGCTTATTGAATTATCTAAAATTGATCAGCTGACAAAACTATATAATAGAAGACATTTTAATGAACAATTGCCAATTGAATTAAAAAAATCTATTAGAAATGAAAATCATGTTTCTTTCCTAATGATTGATATAGATTCTTTTAAATTATACAACGATAACTATGGACATCTAAAAGGAGATATCGTTTTAGAAAAGATATCAAAAGTATTACTCGATTCATTGAAAAGATCATCTGATATTGCATTTAGAATGGGAGGAGAAGAGTTTTCAATATTTATTAGTGAAGAAAAAGGTAAAACAAGTGCTCCTATAATTGCTCAAAAACTAATTGATAGAATAAATAAATTAAATATTGAACATAAATATACTAAGAATAAAAAAGTAAGTGTTTCAATAGGAATAAGTACAAAAAAAGCATCACAAGGTCTTGATATTGATACTTTATATAAAGAAGCTGATATAGCTTTATATGAAGCTAAAAATAGTGGTAAAAATAGACTAATTATTTATAAAGAAAAAGCTACTTGTAAATAAGCTCTTTTATAATTAACTGTTTGTTTTTAAAAGGATCAATTATTGCCTCTATTTCATCAAAGGTATACTTTAAAGGAAATCCTATTTTGGATAAGGTTGCAGTTGATTCTAGTTTATAAAAAGCTTTGCCATTTACATATAATGCTTTTTTATTTGCTAGTTTTTCTTCAAGCTTAACTATTACAAATATATGTTTGGGTACAAGTACAAAATAAGCTTCATAACCTTTCATTTTTAACATTGAGATTAGAAGATTTGACTTATCATCGCAATCACCAAAGTTTTGTGTTACTACTTGTTTTGAACTTCTTGCTATGCTTTCATTTATTTTATAGGGTATTTTTGTTACAAAATCTAGCATCGATTGTACTTCACATACTTCATTTTTTTGACAATCTTTTGTTAAAAAATTTGCTAGTTTTAAAGTATAATCATCAGTTCTTACTTGGTTTACATAAGTTAAATCACCAATATCAATAAATTGTTTTTTTACTATATAAAAGGAACTTACTATCATATATATTAAATAAATTAAGAAAATAAAAGATAGAAAAAAAGAGAAGTATTTTAAAAACTTGTTTTGAACTAACATATCTCTTCTAATGCTTTTTTAAATATTTGTATTGAAGTTCTTGATTTTACGGCTACTCTTATATAATATTCATCTAAATAATCAAAGTTCGAACAATCACGAATCATAATTTTATATGGTTTTAGTTTTTCTTGTAGTTCTTTTGCATTTATACTCTTTAGTTTCACTAGTACATAGTTTGCTTTACTTTGGTATATTGATTCTACTAAAGATGTATTTTCTAAAACATTTTCTAATTCTATTCTATTTTTAATATTTATTGCTTTTGAAATTCTTTTAAAGTTGATATCATCAAGTGCTGCTTGCAAATAATTTGAATCAAAGTGTGAGAGTTTCCACATAGGTTCAAAACGTTTTAGACTATCAATATTCTTTTCATTTGAAACTATAGTTCCAACTCTAATACCTGCACTTGAATAAAATTTTGTCATAGATTTTAAAATATATAATTTATCATATTTTTCTAAATACTTAATAGCTGAATTTCCATCACAAAAGTCTAAAAAACTTTCATCTATTAAAATAGTGCAATTTTTTTCAATCCAATATTCCATCAAATTATCTAAATCATAATATGTTCCATCAGGAGTAGATGGATTTACAAAAATTACTAAACTTTCATCTTTTACAGGTAAACTTATATTTTCAAATCTATTAATAGTACGTAATTCATATCCAAAATTTATACATGCTTTTTTATACTCTAAATAAGCAGGTGAATAAATAGTACAATGCTTTAAATTTAAGTGTTTAAATAATGAAAATATTGCAGAACTTCCACCATTAAAAAGCTCAATTTGAGAAGGTTTTACTTTATAATTATTTGCTATTTTTTCATATAATTTATCATATATTGGATAGGCTGAAATATCAAGATTATTAAAGTCAATATTTACTTCTGGTTTTATAAAGTTTATATTTGAAGAAAGGTCAATTATCTCTTTTACTTCACAGTTTAAATCATTAGCAAAACTTTCTATTTGACCACCATGTTCATAAGTTTTCATAAGATTAATGCCAATCCTATATTTAAAAGTATCAATTCTGTATGCTCTAGTGTAAAGCCTAAACAATCTCCATTTACAAAAGAGAACTTTTTATTAAGTACTTTTAATACAAAATAAAAACTTAGCATTGAAATAAATAAAAGAACTATTGCACTTGGAAGTAAATACCAGCATAAGATAACATACACCAAAGTATATAGTTTTAGTTTGCCAACACCTGCACCTTGAAAAGCAAGTGATAAAAAGCTATCTTTACTAAATTTAAAAAATCCTAATAAATATATAAAATTTAATCTTGAAAAAACTAAAACTGTAAAAAATAGAGCATATTGTTCTTCAAATAAAACATAAGTAGAAATACCAACTTTTAATAAAACAAAACAAAAAGCATAAAGTCCGCCAATTGCACCAATAGTTGGGTCTTTCATAATCGCATAAGGATCTTTCCCTGAATATGAAGCAAACCATGCATCAACAACATCACATATTGCTTCTAAGTGTAAAAATCCATAAAGAGCTAAATATACTACAGAAGCTACAAATGCTGCATATAAAGGATTAAAGAATTCACTTAATAAAATATTTAAACCAATTACTAAACTTGCAAGTATTGCTCCTACTAAAGGAAGTAAGGCAAGAGTATATTTATAAGTATCATTATCTATTTTCATCTCTTTTACAAAAACTGGAATAATTGAAAAGTATGAAAGTGCAAAGAAAAAGGCATTTAAAACTTGTTTCATTTTAACTTCTTTGAAATTGAATATTTTACTTCATAAACTTCATCACAAAGCTTTACTAACTCTTGTCCAATAAGTCCTGAAAAATCAACAAATTTCCTAGATTCACTATCAAAGGGAATTACTCCACAAGATACATCGTTTAAAACAAATACTATATTTGCATCTATTTTACAAATATCTCTTAACTGTTGTTTTAAATCTTCCTCAGAAAGTCCAAGATTATTAAAAAGCCACATAGAAACACAATCAACTAAATAAGTATTGTTATCAACTATTACTTTGTTTAAATCTTTTGGCTCTTCAATTGTCAAAAATTCATCAACTCTATCTTCTAAATGTCTATCAATTCTTGTTTGCATTGAGCTATCATTATAAGAGTTATCATATGTTGCTACATAATATGGCTTTTTATTTTTTGATAATTCAAGTGCTTTTTGTGAAGCAGCACTTGTTTTACCTGATTTTTGCCCACCAAAATATAATACTTTCATTATAGACCTAAAAAGTTTTTAATACCAGTAAATACAATTTGAGCAGATAAAGCTGCTAAAAATAATCCTGTTATTTTAGAAATTACTAAAAGCCCTTGCTTTCCTATTATTTTTTCAAAGATACTTGAACTATAAAGCATAATTCCTATAACTAAAACTGCACAAACTAAGGCTAAACTTCCCATAAGCATTGAAGAAGTGTTCTCAAAAGTTCCACCCATTACAAGTAAAATACCAATAGTTCCAGGTCCAATTGTAATTGGAATAGCAAGAGGTACGACTGCTAAATCTAAGATATCTTTATCTCCAACTTTTGCAGTTGCTTTATTTCCTTGAATTAATTCAACAGCAGATAAAAATAACAATGCTCCAGCTCCAATTCTAAACGCATCTAAAGTTATTCCAAATACATCAAAAATATGAGTACCAAAAAACAGTAAGATTAAACTAGTCACAATTACTGATATTGTAACCTTTATAGCTAGAGCTTTTCTCTCTTTTGCTGTTGCATCATGTGTTACTGTTAAAAAAACTGATAACACAAAAAATGGTGTCATAATAAAAAACATTTTTAAAAAAGTTGAAATAAATAATTCCATTTTATTATCCTAAGAAACTTTCAATTTTTGAAGTTAACTCTTTTTTATTAACACCATTAATAGCAGCATAACATAAAGCAGCGCCACAACCAACACCCTCTTTTGCTTCACCCTCATCGTAAAGTTTTAAAGCAGGATGTAAAGAATCACTAAAATCAAAAGTTGAAGCATACGTATTTATTGGAAAATTTAATTGTTCTAAAAGTGCTTTTATATTTGAGTTTTCATCTTCATCTATCCATTTTGTTGTACAAAGTGCAATATTTGAAGAATCAATTTCTCCTTGCATACTTTCTAATATAGAGTTAACTATTAGTAAAACTGTAGCCATTTGTGTACCACCCGCAAGGATTACTTTTAAGTTTTTTGATGTACTTCCTAAAATAAATCCTGCATTAAAAATAAGCATATTATCACTTACCTTTGATAACTTTGCAAATACATCATCATCTTTTTGAACTCTTTTTAGTGCTTCATTTATTGTACTGTTTTTAATATCATTGGGAACATCTTTAAAAGAGCTTGAGAAATAAGCATCGCATTTATAACCTAAAGCTTTTGCACTTGCATTTGCTGTAGTTGTTCCACTTGGAACTGATTCAGCTAAAATTACATAATCATCATTTGACTCATAGTTTGTTCCAAATTCAAGACCTTTTTGGAAAATTTCCATTGCATTTATTTGCGCACCATCATCAATTCGTACACTTGGGTTTATTGCAAAATCATGTATTTTAAAATAGTTAAGTTGGGGTTTTACTTCTAGTCCTAAATCTAATATTTCAAGATTTGAAAAAGGTTTTAATTCGTGAACTGCTCTTGTAATTAAAGCAGGTGTTGGAACACCTTTAGGAGTTTGAGCAATATCTTCTAAAGATCGAACTGTTTTTAAACATAAAAATTCTGCATCTAAAGTAGGTGTTAAATATAGTTTGCCAGGAATTCCAGCTTGAGAGATATTTGGTATTTCACAAGTTTTTGTAACACTTCCAGCTAATAAAAAAGTTGCTTTCTTACCTCTTAAGTGCTCAAGAAAATCTACACTTCCTAAAATAGTATTAAAGTTCATTTGAACCCTTTATATAATTTTTAGGAAGTATAACAAATATGTGCTTATTTAAAATATTTATTTA
>MDTG01417246.1_pt1 | contig 14329 bp, 14 predicted proteins | sample 811421 | NCBI WGS metagenome assembly MDTG01 (sample SAMN05326645, study PRJNA326480) | marine metagenome | isolation source: seawater | place: Pacific Ocean: South East | collected 2011
CAAAACCCTTGATAACTTTTCACCATTTTATAAGCCGCAATCCAATCAGAGCCAGTTGGCTCTGTGAACTTTATTATTTGTATTGGGTTATTGGCTCTAGAAACCAATATCTGGAACCTCCATTCTGTTGCGTTTAACAGAGGAGAGTAAAGATCTCTTATCATATTCATAAAATTATTTGCAGACTTGTAAGCGGTTTGAACCTCACTACTGGCTGCGGAGAATGCCTTTTCAGCATCACCCATTCCAAATGCAACTAATTGTGATTCAATTACTGCTCTAATATCAGACACGTCAGTTTCATCAACCCTCGCTGAACTCGTGCCATGAAAAAGTAAAAGACAAACAAAAAAGAATAAATACCTCATGTATTGTATACGTGTGGTTTTTTTATGCAGTTCACACATTACAAAGATCTAATTATTCAAAATTACTAATAATCTGTTTTTCTTATAAAACTGAAGTTAAACTTGCGAAGTGAAGTGCAGTAGGTTTTTTACATTTAAGTATTTTGTTACTAACATAATTCACTTTATTCTTACAAAATTGATGTTTAGTTAAAATCAATATAAATGTATTCGGAACTACAAAACCAATACTAATTAGTTGCGTTTTAAATTTTTACTTATCTGTGGAAGCACAAGAATTTTGAATAGTTTTGCCAACTAGATTGTGTTCCAGGCCCTGACGGGCAAGAGCATCCGCGCGTTCATTTTCCGGATGACCGGCATGCCCTTTGATCCATTTCCAATCTATTTCGTGTGGGATTGATGCTTTATCTAAACGTTGCCACAATTCTGAATTTTTTACCGGTTTTTTTGACGCTGTTTTCCAATTGTTGAGCTTCCAATTATTGATCCATTTCGTAATTCCGTCACGCAAATAAATACTATCGGTGTATAGCACTACTGCCGCTGGTTCTCGGAGATGCTCTAGCGCTTCAATTGCGGCCATTAATTCCATTCGATTATTGGTTGTATTTTTTTCCCCGCCGTAAAGTTCTCGCTTTTTATCATTGTAGCGTAAAAACACTCCCCAGCCCCCAGGACCAGGATTGCCCGAGCAAGCACCGTCCGTGTATATTTCTACAAAGTTTTTTTTATCCAATATCATTAGTGCCTCGTGAGATAATCAGTATTTGGATCATTTTGCTGATGAAATTGCAACCGAGCAATATAATCAAGTGGATCTTTTTGATTTACTAAAGCACCTGTTTTTTGATTAAGAACATCATACAAACGGGTAAGTAGAAAACGCAGTGCGGCTCCTCTACATAAAATTGGTAGCGCACTAGTTTCTGCTTTGGTTAGCGGACGAATACGATTGTAGCCCGCAATTAGGGCTTCGCAGCGATCGATACAAAACTCTAATTTATGACTAAAACACCAAGCATTAATGCATATTGCTATCTCGTAAGCCAGTATTTCATTACATGCGAAATAAAAATCAATTATACCAGACAGGGTTTCATCTAGGAAAAATACATTGTCTGGAAAAAGATCAGCGTGAATTATTCCTGTTGGAAGATCATTCGGCCAATTTTTTTTAAGAAAATTTACTTCTTTCCATATGAAATTAGCAAGTCCTCTGCTAATTTCATCAGCACGACTTTTTGTATTCATTGCCAACTCCAACCATCCACTCGGACCTAACGTGTTTTTTCTTTGAAAATTTAGATCAGATGCCGCAAGATGAAGTTTCGCTGCAGCTTCTCCTAGTTGATAACAATGTTTAAAGGTTATGTCTTTTTGCCATACACCATGTAAGAAACTACAAATAACAGCTGGTTTTCCGCAAAGTGCCCGTAAACACGTTCCGTCTCTTGCACGCACCGGTACAGGGGTGGGGAACTTTTTTTTAGCTAAATGCTCCATTAAACTAAGGAAAAAGGGCAAATCTTTGCGTTCTACTCGTTTTTCGTAAAGCGTAAGAATGTAGTCGTTTTTTGTAGTACGAAGAAAAAAGTTTGAGTTCTCTACTCCTTCAGCTATGCCCCTATACTCAATAACTTCGCCTAAATCATATTTGGAAATGAATTCTCTAAGTTCATCATCTGAAATTGCCGTGTAGACTGCCATGGACTTAGGTTTTCAAGACTAAGCACTTAATGCACTAGGAAGTCTAAAAGTTATATTTTCTTCGGTCACATTCATTTCTTTAATCTCCAAACGAAATTTAGTTTCAAGTGATTTTATTAGGTCTTGGACAAGAATCTCAGGGGCTGATGCACCGGCGGTAATCCCTAATGTTCTAACACCCTCAAGCCATATTGGATCCAATGCCTCCGCGCTCTCAATTAAAATAGATTTATTGCAGCCATTCACTCTAGCAACTTCTGCCAAACGGGCAGAATTAGAGGAATTAGACGATCCTATAACAATCATTGCATCACAGTGTGAACTAATCATTTTTACCGCGGCTTGGCGATTTGTAGTGGCGTAGCAAATATCTTCGTGACGTGGTGACTCTATCTTTGGAAATCGTTTTTTTAATACGTCGACAATTTCTGCAGTATCGTCAACGGATAAAGTTGTTTGCGTGACGAAAGATAAGTTGTCCGGAAAAGGAATTTCGATCGACTTAGCTTGTTCTATATTTTCCACTAATAAAATTTCTCCCTTTGGCAATTGACCCAGAGTCCCAGTTACCTCTGGGTGACCTGAGTGTCCTATGAGTAAAACTGTCTTACCTTGTTTTTTGTGGCGCTGGGCATCTACATGGACTTTAGTTACTAGGGGGCAGGTTGCATCCAGATGGATCATATTACGGTTTTGTGCTTCCGCTGGAACAGATTTTGGGACACCGTGTGCTGAAAAGATTACCGGCCTGTCATCCGGTACTTCAGATAGTTCTTCTACAAAGACAGCGCCTTTTTCTTGGAGTTCAGCTACAACATGCCGGTTATGAACTATTTCATGCCGCACGTAGACAGGAGAACCAAATTTTTCAATGGCGCGCTCAACTATTTCAATCGCGCGATCGACACCTGCGCAGAAACCCCGTGGTCCGGCTAGTAATATGGTTAAAGGGAGTTGTATCACATAAAAACTCTAACTTTCATTTTGCTTCTAGTATATGTTCGTTTGCTTGTGAAAACACCATGTCTCTATTAGGTTAATTAAAAGGTATACCACTTTTTTTTAGAATAAGCAGAGTTTCACCTTAATGATACATTATCGTACATGCAGAAAATTCCGTAAACTATTAAGTTTGTTTGTTGGCATACATGTTTTTTTGAGTGGTTGTAATAGTGCCATCATGAACCAAACCTATTATGCTTGTCCTCCAATTTACCTGATAAAACAAGCAGAGACTTTTAAACGATTTGAATACTTTGGGCAAGAAAAGACCGAAGGTATGCTTTTTGAAGCTAAAATTATCGATTTTCAGGGAAAATGTGTTTATGAAAAAAACAAATCTGCTTTAAGTATTTCCCTGTCTGTAAATTTCGAAATCGTACGCGGGCCCAAGAATCGAGATGGAAAAATAGATTTTAACTATTTTGTTGCTATCCCAAAATTTTATCCTGATGCACAGGGGAAGAGAATATTTTCAATTTCTGAGGAATTTGAGGAACAAAGCAAGCGTCGAAGAATTGTGGATGAATTAGTCATTAAGGTGCCGATACAAAAGAAACAGAGTTTTGATCAATACCAGACTTACATTGGTTTTCAGCTTTCCTCTCAACAAATTAAATACAATAAGTAGTTCTCAATACTTCTTTTAGTTTCGCGGTGTCATCAGAAGTAAAGGCAATTTCTTTATTTAATAATTTATAATGCAACCACTGTCATTATTAGATTGAACCAAGATGACTGAAGCTGGGGCACTACAATAACCAAAGTGTTACAATAGAACGGAAACTTGATTTAACGCTACAGTTAACGTATTACAAATTAACAACAATCATAATCATTATCCCAATGCAGTAAAAATAATAGAAAATATAGCTGAAGACTGTTACACTTAATCAGTGAAACTTTTGCGAAATTTCATCTATAGATTTATCAATGAGATAATCGGATTGATTTTTACCAAGCTTGGTGATCATAACTTTTTTGCTCACTTCAATAGCTATATCTATGGCGTAATTGCGGACCGCTAGTATAGCGTCTGCTTCCATTTGGGTAATTTTTTCTTTGGCAATTTGTTCGCGGCGTTCCATGGACTTTTGCAACATCTTTTCAGAATCAGAGATCATGGTTTCACTTTTTGAGCGTGCATCTGCAATAATTGCTTCGATTTCTTTTGATGCTTCTCTCTGTTTTCTTTGGTAGTCAGCTAACAAGCGCTGTGCCTCTTCACGTAGTTTTTCTGCTTCATCAAGTGTTTCTTGTATCCTTTTTGCTCTCTCATCGAGATGGGTTGTAATGGCTTTAAACGCTGACTTGAAAATAATTGCTAACAGTATCAAGAACCCTACAGCAACCCAAAATTCCGGTGTGTTGAGTGTTTCATTCATCAAACTTTTTCTTCCATTACTTCTTCGACTACATTCAGCACTTCTTCTTCAGATGAAACCTCTTCAAAAAGTTTTGCTGTGGTAGCTTGAGCTAATTCAACTGCTATAACCTTTACATCAGCCATTGCTTTTTCGCGAACTCCTTTTATCCTGGCTTCTGCGTCTTTAGACATTTGTTTTATTCGTTCAGATAAGGCTGTCTCTTGATCTATTTGCCGCTTCGCAATTTTTAAAGCTGTTTCCTTCAATAAGTTTTGCGCTTCGGAACGTCCATCTGTTAATGCTTTCTCATATGAATTCAAAACCATTTTGGCTTCTGCTTGAAGATTGTTGGCGCGTTCCAGGTCACCATTAACGCGTGATTGGCGTTCTTCCATAACATTTGAGATGCGGGGTATAACTGTCCGCCAAATTATACAGTAGAGAATAGAAAACGAGATTAGCAGCCAAAATAGCTGAGTTGGAAATGTTGCAAAATCCAATTGGGGCATCGAATTATTCTTTTTAAACCTAAACGGTGTTGTAAAAAACTAGCGTCAGAATACGAAAAGGATCAGAAGAGCAATAACCAGTGCATACAGCGCTATTGCCTCAACCAATGCAAAACCAATCCACGTCATTGCGGTGACATGTGGTGCCGCAGCTGGGTTGCGTGCGACAGAGGAAATAAAGGCTGCAAAAATATTACCGATTCCAATACCAGCACCTATAACGCCAATTGCGGCCAGACCCGCACCAATTAGTTTCGCTGCAGCATCTTCCATCATTAAATTCCTTTCATCTCTTGTATACCAAATTCTAATGTTTTTGAATTATGTCAGTCTAGTGTAAGTGAATAGCATCATTTATATAAAAGCAGGTAAGGATCGTAAAAACATAAGCTTGTAAAAAAGCAATTAGGACTTCTAACCCCGTAAGGGCTACAACGAATGCTAAAGGCAGTATTCCTCCTAAAACACCAAGACTTACAACAAAACCAGCAAAAACTTTCAGCATTGTATGACCCGCAGTTAAATTAGCAAAGAGACGTACTCCCAATGAAACCGGACGTGATAAATATGAAATAATTTCTATAGGTATCATCAAGGGCCACAAGACAACAGAAACACCAGGCGGCACAAAAAAACTAAAAAAATGTAGGCCGTGTTTTGCGAGACCGATGAAGGTCACCCCAAGAAACACTGCTACAGCCATAGCAAAAGTAACGGCAATGTGGCTTGTAAAAGTAAAGCTATAGGGTATCATACCAATCATGTTTCCGAATAAAATGAACATGAAAAGTGAAAACACAAATGGGAAGTATTTTCGCCCTTCGTTCCCGACTGTTTCTCTTAGTAAGTTGGCCACAAACTCGTAGGATAGTTCTGCCATAGATTGCCAACGGCCAGGAACTAATGTGCTCCTTCTCATGCTGAAAATTAAAAACGCGGAAATTGAAAATACCGCGAATAACATAAATGCAGCAGAGTTGGTGAAGGCAATATTGATATCGCCGATTTGAATTGGGACCAATTCTTTAATTTCGAATTGTGCGAGCGGATTATTGCCACCTTTCGCCAATTTCTAATTCCTTCCTCATTTTAGCGGCTTCTTATAGCCATTATCTTTTGAGTCAGTTATTGGGTGAAAACCGATTGTGTTTCCAAATCCATTAACTGACCTATAAACATTCATTATTCCTGCCACGGATCCGAGAACAAAAAAAAGTAACATAAACCAGGGGGTTGTACCTAACCAATGATCTAATAATAATCCAATGCCTGTTCCAACAATTAATGCTGAAATTAACTCAACACCAATTTTCATAGCGAATCCCAAACCACTTCTTATACTTTGTTCAGGTGCGGCTTTTTCCAATTTCCTTTCCGCTTCCTCTTGGACTTTATTCAACTTGTCTCCTAGCAAACCCAGTTGATCCAAGTTTTTATTCTCATGCACAACAATCAATCCATTGCTTGTCAAAGTCATATGTAAAACACCCAAAACGCCGAAACAATAGGCTTTGACCTACACCCTGTCAAGGAACAAATAGGATGATATAAGTCTTTGAAAACATTGGAAAATTAAATAAAAATTAAAAATTTCATTATGCACTATCACGAAGTTTTTGTGCTGCGTCTAGGTCAACCGAGACTAGTTGTGATACGCCCTGTTCGCCCATGGTCACACCAAATAACCGATCTACTCTAGCCATTGTTAAGCGATGATGGGTCACAATTAGAAAACGAGTACCAGTTTTTATAGCGATTTGTCGAATGATTGAACAAAATCGATCAACATTTGCATCATCTAATGGCGCATCAACCTCATCTAACACGCAGATTGGCGCAGGATTTGTTAAAAAAATGGCAAAAAGAATTGAAATTGCAGTAAGGGCTTGCTCGCCACCGGAAAGCAACGTGATTGACTGAAGACGCTTTCCGGGAGGACTCGCCATGACTTCTAGCCCCGCTTCTAGTGGATCTTCCTTGTCCGTCAAAGAAAGATGCGCTTTACCTCCACCAAATAATCTTTGGAAAAGCTCTTGAAAATGCATATCAACGTCTTTAAAGGCTGCGAGCAAGCGTTGTCGACCTTCCCTGTTAAGATTTGATATACCCGTCCTCAATCGCGAGATAGCTGACAACAAGTCCTCTCGTTCAATATTTATAGTGTCAATACGTTGACCGAGTTCCTGTGCCTCTGCTTCAGCTCTTAGGTTTACTGCACCCATGTTCTCTCTTTCACGCCTGAGCTTCTCTAATCGTATCTTAATTTGCTCTATATTTGGCAGTTCTGCATCACTTTTAATTTCAAATTTATTCAGTGCACTGTCCGGTTCAACGCCAATTCTCTCCAAAGCGCGTTCTTTTAATAGCATTAGGTTTTGATTGCTTTTTTCTAAAGCAGACTCAAATCTAATACGATCTTCCCGGTGTTTGGCTAAACTGTTCTCCTTTTCTTTTCGAATCGCAGTTAATTTAGATAGTTTTCTTTCTGTATCTGCTAAGTTATCGGCGGCCTGATTGCGTGATCTTTCAGCTAATTTCAGATCATTTAAAATAGTTTTTCGCTTATTAGAAATTTCTGATGGACGATTCTGAATGTCTTTCATTGCATTTTTGGTATCATGGAGTCGTTTAAATAGGTTTTTTGTTTGCAGGTCCGCATTCATTGCGCGTTGTGTCCAAAATATTAGCTCATTTTTGATATCTGTGAGGCGTTTTCCTCTTGTTGTGGCTTCACTAACCAATGTTTCATGCTCAAAAAATTTTTTCGAGGCAAACGCGCGGGTTTCTGCCAGTTTTGTCCGCAAAAATATAAGATTTTCACGTTCTTTTCCTAAGTCAATAAAGTTATCTAATTCCTTTGTAGCTTTTATAATCACTTTTTCCCATTCAGCATCGTCTACCTTAAGAACTCGTTCAGCTTCTTTGGCTGTTTGCATGCGTGATCTTGCATCTACAGACTGTTGATTTAAAGCAGCCCCTTTGTCCTGCATTTCTTGATAAACGTTGTCCTTTTTACGAGCTTTTGCGTGAGCCTGAATTTCAACATTCTCTGCTTTTTCTCGGGCAGTGTAGGCTTGATCAAATCTTTGTTTAACTTCTGTTTTTTCAGCTTTTGCCTTAAGAATTTCTCTATGGAGTTCATCCAGACGATTGCGTTGTGTGAGTCGACTTGCGGCGGCTCCGGAGTCCCCACCCACTGCGTTATATCCGTCCCAACGCCAAAGATCCCCATTTTTACTAACTAATCGTTGACCTATTTGGAGTTCTTTTGAGAGATTTTTACCGGTAGCAGTATCTGGGACGAAACCAATTTGAGAAAGCCGGCGCGAAAGCGCTTTTGGTGCATCAACAAACTCTGATAATGAGATTGCCCCAGGCGGAAGCGAAGGTGCATTTTCAATTGGTGGAAGCATACTCCAGTGGACAGGGGCTGTCTCGTTAGACGGCGCATTTAAATCATCTCCAAGAGCCGCGGCAAGTGCTAACTCAAATCCCCCACGTACCGCAACTGCATCGATCATTGGAGGCCAAAGTTCGGGATTCCCAATTGTAAGAAATTCTCTTAGGGCCTGTTCTTCTGCCTGATATTTTTCCAGTTTGTTGATCGAACTTTGCAGATGCCGCCGCATTTCCGCCTCTTGTTCGATAGTTTTTTTTCGCTGTCGAACTGCCTCATCAAAAGCAAGGCGTGCTTCCTCCAATTCAGTGCGTGCAGCACGAATCATTGTATCTGAAAAATCTTTTCCTGATTGTGCATCCATGATACTCAGGGCAGAATCGTACTCTAACCGCATCGCATGCAGGCGCTTTTTTATTCGTGCGCGTTGCATTTCACCATCTGCAATCTTTGTTTTTAAACCGGAAAAACGAATTTCGTTTGCAGCCATTGCCTCAGTTAATTGAGTAAGTTCATCCTCAACAAGTGAAACTTCTTTTTCAGCTTTTTTGCTGGAACTAAGGGCTCTCTCTAGCTGCAATGTTTCTAGTTTTTGTGCTCCCATCAATTCATTTTTTTCGTTCTCGAGATTCTTTAACGTGGTTTGAGCATCTTTATTTAGTTCTTGTTCACGTCTAATGTCAGAATTCACTTGCTGAATACGATTTTGTATTTCTATGCTCTCTGTTTCGATACGCTGCTCTTCTTCTTTAAGTCCATCTTGTGCCATAATAAGACGTTGCACTTTGGCAGCTTTTCGGGACTCAGATTTTCTAAGCGACGGTAACTCATTGGCCGCTAACATTTCCTTTTTGCTTGCTGATGCCGCAGTTATTGTCATAGCCTCAACTGCGGTTTCCGATGCAGTAAATATTTTTTCATTGTGTAATTTTTCTTTTTTAGCGGCTACCCAGGCATGGTGAATCTCTATTGCTTCTGCTTTTCGGATGTGGCTACTGAGATTTCGGTATCGAGCTGACTGACGTACTTGTTTTTTTAGAGCTCTTAGTTGCACGTCGAGAGAACCCAATAAATCATCAAGTCTTTCCAAATTCTTTTCAGCGGCTTTTAGACGCAATTCGGCTTCATGGCGCCGGGAACGTAATCCTGTAATACCAGCGGCTTCCTCTAAAATTTGTCGACGATCAGCAGGTTTTGCATTTATCAACGCACCAACTCTTCCTTGACTTACAAGTGCTGTGGATCTGGCTCCTGTTGCTAAATCAGCGAACAAAGTTTGTACATCGCGAGCCCGTATATCATTTCCATTAACTTTGTACTGTGAACCTTCTCCCCTTTCGATTCTTCGAATTATTTCTATCTCATTATGGTCGTTGAATTGAGAGGGAGCGCTTCGATTTGAGTTATCCAGTTGCAGTAACACTTCGGCTATGTTTCGAGCGGGCCGTTTATCAGTTCCGCCAAAAATAATATCATCCATCTCGCCGCCGCGCATTTGTTTAGCTGAACTTTCACCCATTACCCAGCGCAAAGCCTCTACTAAATTAGATTTTCCGCATCCATTTGGCCCGACTACTCCAGTAAGTCCAGGTTCTATCCAAAGCTCAGCAGGGTAGACAAAAGATTTAAAACCAGTGACTCGAAGCTTTGAAAAAAACAACCTATTTTCCACCTGTTTGAATTTTAAGTTTGTTTTCGACTACAACACGCAATTGCTCTGCACTCAAACCACCAGAATAACGATCTCCATTTACCAAAATAGTGGGTGTCGCCTCTATCTCATAGAGCTTAGTTCCAGTTAGCCTTTCCTTCACTACAGCATTTGCGAGTTTCTCATCTTGAAGACAAGCGGTTGTTTTTTCAAAGTCCATACCTCCAAGCTTCGCAATTGCAACAATCCCTTCCGCAGGATTTCCTCGCGTCCAAATTTTTTGCTGTGCAAAGAATGTCTCAATGAAGGAATAGCGCCGTTCCGGTCCTGCGCACCGTGCAATAATTGAAGCTCTTAGGGCCCATTGGTCAAGCGGAAAATCGCGATAAATGAATTTAACTTTTCCTGTTTCTATGAATAATTTTTTTATTTCTGGCAGAACTTTGAGATGAAAGTCAGAGCAATGTCCGCAAGTAAGAGACGCATATTCGATTATGGTCACTGGAGCATTTTTTTTCCCAAGGATTATATCTGACGCAGCCGTTTCTATTGTGCCGAACGTTCGATCAGGCTCTACTATTCCTAAGGTTGCTTCCTGCTCGGATTTTTTCTTTTCGAAATTATCATTTTTGATATGGCTAGTGGGATTATTATTGTTAACTGCATTGAAGATTGCCACCGCTCCTCCCAGAGCAACTACTGCCACTACTATATAAACCCAGATATTGCGCATAAACGCCTCCCATATATAAGATATAGCTTGCTTTGGATAAATTGGTCTAGCATTGGGATTTGACTTTTTATTTTTGATTTCAACAAGAAGAGTTAATTAAATTTCCTGCAACTCTGCGGTTTTTATGCTTTTTCCTAACGATCTTAGAGCTTTCCTTAGAGCTTTGCTGTGGATATCTTCTGTTTGTGATTCGATTGAGTGTATAGAGGTTCTATCAATTGTAATTCTTCTAGTACGTTTGTTTTCCTTTTTTGCGTCCATAAAAGTGCTATGTTTTAATATTATTTTATCTACAGCACGATAACCGAAAAATGTATTCACACGCTCTAAAAGAAGTTGTTCCGAATGTTGTATCTCGAGTGCCAACGGTGCTGGAGTTTGAATAGTAAGAGTGCCGCCTGTGCGCCTATCGCGCGGAAATACTAGTTTTTCCGGGGAAGTGTGAATAGCAAACACAGGTGTAACGATTTCTTCCCAGTGGGATATGATTTCGGATCGGTGAAAGCCGCGTTTTTGTAATGCCGGTCCGGCGGTCTGTATTGCAAATTTTCCAATGGCAAGAAGTCCGCGGTTTGTTCTTGCCGATTTAATATTTTTCACTTTAAAAGTTCCCAACTAAAACTTAAAGTCTACAAGTATATTATGATAATATAAAATGACTGATAATAAAAAAATTTATGAATTCAAAGTGACAAAACTGCGAAAGCGGTTGTTGCATTGGTATGATAGTAACGGTCGCTCTATGCCATGGCGTGTAAGGTCAAATATTTGTCCAAATCCCTATCACGTCTGGGTCAGTGAAATTATGTTGCAACAAACAACTGTGAACACTGTTATACCTTATTTTATTCGTTTTACAAAAAAATGGCCAACCGTTTTTGCTTTGGCACAAGCTCCACTGGACGATGTGCTGTGTGGATGGCAGGGCTTAGGATATTATGCTCGCGCTAGAAATTTGCATCGTTGTGCAAAGATGATTGTTGAAGAGTATAACGGTGTTTTTCCTCGTGAGATAGAACTATTGAAAAAGTTACCTGGTATTGGTGATTATACGTCCGCTGCAATCAATTCTATTGCATTTGGAAAACCGGCAAATGTTGTCGATGGAAATGTAGAGCGGGTGATTGCTCGATTTTTTTCTGTTAAAGAGCCGCTTCCGGGTGTGAAATCCACACTCAAAAATTTGGCTTTTGGTTTGGCACCTAAGACTGTTGCAGGAAGGCCTGGGGATTACGCGCAAGCTCTTATGGACCTTGGCGCAACGATTTGCACTCCGCGTAAGCCAAAATGTTCTGCATGCCCATTACTGAAATATTGTATGGGAGCACGTGATGGGCTGGCTAGTGTATTGCCGATAAAGAAAAAGCGAGAAAAGAAACCCTGGAGAAAAGGTACTGCATTTTGGATAAGTTCAACCGATGGAAAAATATTACTAAGAAAAAGACCAGACAGTGGATTATTAGGCGGAATGATGGAGTTCCCCTCAACACCGTGGTCAGACGAACCGGGTTCTCCTACACCAATAAACGCTGGATTGCCGATTTCTGATATTCCACACACTTTACCCGGAACCGTGCGCCATGTATTTACGCATTTCCGACTAGAATTAAACGTCGCACATTTGCGTTTAAAGAAAAATATACATTGTGATAAAATTGTCTGGTGTGCTCCTGACCATTTAAGTATGTATGCGCTTCCTTCAGTTATGAAAAAAATTGCTCATCACGCTACAAACAATCTTTAACACAATTTATCTGAATTCTTTTCTCTCAAAAAATATTTTGTCGCCGAGATTAAAGCATAATTTTTAATTTAGATAAGAGACAAAATGTTGGTGATAGTTTCTTAAGATCTCTAGCGTAAAATTTCATTTCAAATCAAAATAATTTTATAAAAATAACTCTTTATAAACAGAATTGGTCAGTGCTGGCTTGGACGTCTTATCTCGTTTTTGTTTGGTATATCGGCCATGTTATTTCGAACTCGTTCGCGCAGGTCATCTATAGGATATGTCTTGCCATTGGTTTCGAAATGCCAATAGGTCCACCCATTACAGGCTGGAGTGTTTTGCACTTGAGCGCCAACCTGATGTATAGAACCACGAATGTTCTTAGAGGAAATGCTGCCGTCGGCAAAAACTTTAGCTTTTATTCTTTTCCGGATGTCAAAAATTTGGTCGCCAGCGCGAAGTAAACCTTGTTCTACAATCGAACCGAATGGAATGCGGATTGCTCCACGCTTCGTAGGTGTCAATAAAATATTTTTTTCAATTGATGCCGGTTCGACCCGATTAATCCGTGATATAGCAGCTTCAATATAATTTTTTTCACGTTCTATACCTAACCAATCACGTCCAAGGCTTTTAGCTACAGCACCGGTAGTGCCCGTTCCAAAAAAAGGGTCCAGCACTAGATCGCCAGGCATTGTGGTGGATAATATAATTCTATAAAGAAGAGCCTCTGGCTTTTGCGTTGGGTGCGTTTTCTTTCCAGAATTTTTTAACCGCTCCTTCCCCCCACAAATAGGAATCATCCAATCACTTCGCATTTGTGTGCCTTCATTTAAGGCTTTCATTGCGTGATAATTAAATGTTGGTTTTGAGAGACAAGAAGGGGAGCACCAAATTAGTGTTTCATGCGCATTCGTAAAACGTTTGCCGTTGAAATTCGGCATCGGATTGGACTTTCGCCAAATTATATCATTTAGTATCCAAAAACCCATGTTTTGGAGAATATTTCCAACACGAAAAATATTATGATACGAGCCTATTACCCATAACGAACCATCAGGCTTCAAAACCCGTTTTACTTCTCTTATCCAGTTTACTGAAAATTTATCATATTCAACAAAATTGTCGAATTGATCCCACTCTTCTGTTACTCCATTTACCTGCGATTGATTTGGTCTTCTGAGTTTACCTTTTAATTGGAGATTATACGGCGGGTCTGCAAAAACCATATCAATTGAGGATTCGGGTACTTCCCGAAGCCTTTTTATACAATCTCCGTGCAATATACAATTTCTTTTGGGTAAACTCTTTTTCATGATTTAAAGACCATGATTCATGGCACTCGCTGCGTCAAGAAAAATATTTTGATTCAATTAGTTATAAACCATATGTAGCAGCTTAATTTAAATTTTTCTCAATATCTTGTTTACCGGTGCGAATAGCCGTCGATGGTGCGGAGTGACCCCAAGCTTTTCCAACGCTGATTTGTGTTCTAGAGTTCCGTACCCAGAGTTTTTAGCCCAACCGTATTCGGGATAACGCAACCCTAATTGGGTCATAATACGATCCCGGGTTACTTTTGCGATGATTGACGCCGCTGCAATTGATATTGATAAATTATCACCGTTTACAACCGTACGACTGTAGCATGGCAGGTCAGGAGATCTATTGCCGTCTATTAGAGCAAACTCTGGCAAAACTGGGAGCGATTGGATAGCACGACGCATAGCCAGCATCGTTGAACCAAGAATATTTAAATTTTCTATTTCAGAAACCGATGCCGCTCCTAAACCTACCAAAGCACACTTATTTATTGCGGACGCTAATTTCTTACGAACTTCCGATCGTAATCTTTTTGAGTCATTA
>MDTG01225894.1_pt1 | contig 14328 bp, 16 predicted proteins | sample 811421 | NCBI WGS metagenome assembly MDTG01 (sample SAMN05326645, study PRJNA326480) | marine metagenome | isolation source: seawater | place: Pacific Ocean: South East | collected 2011
AACCACCTCTAAGAGAAACAGTAAGTCGTTGTAATTCAGCTATGGGATTAGTCCCCTATTACTTCATGATGGAAGTGTAGTAATAGAAACCAAATTAATCCACGATTCAACGTCGATCTTCTATTAAGGTTACGAAATGATTAAAATGATGATCAGCATCGTGGGGCCCAGGGCCTGCCTCTGGATGATATTGAACTCCAAAAAAAGGTTTATCAATTACTGAAATAGCTGCTACAGTTTGATCATTTAAATTAAAACGGGTAATATTTATTTCCTTTGGATTCAAAGATTCAGAATTCAAAGCAAAGCCATGGTTTTGGCTTGTGATTTCAACTTTTCCATTTAGTCCACATGGATGATTTAAACCTCTATGACCATACGACAATTTAAAAGTTTTTCCACCAAGAGCTAATCCAAGAATCTGATGGCCCAAACAAATACCAAAAACAGGTAGTTTTTGGTATTCAATTAATTGCTTTACGAGTTTAATACCACTATCAACCGTGGATGGATCTCCTGGACCATTTGAAAGGAATACACCTTCGGGTGAAAACTCTAAAACATCTGATATTGAAGCGCTTGAAGGCAATACAGTAATTTCACAGCCATGAGCAACTAATCGATCCAATATCGATTGCTTAACACCAAAATCTATAGCAACAACTTTATATGGTCTTTCTTTTATATTTTTGATTCTTTGATCAAATGAAACAGGGCATAGTGAATTCACATGAAAACAGTCCTTGGTAGATACTTTATCGACAAGATTCAATCCACTCATTGAAGGAGAACTTTTTAATATTGAAAATAGTTCACTTATTGAATATTTAGGCTCTGATGAAATAACTCCATTTAAAGAACCAGTTTCTCTAAGATGTCTAACAAGTGATCTTGTATCTATTCCATGAATTCCAACTACATTTTCTTCTATTAACCATTTTTCAAAAGATTTTTGATGCCTCCAGTTACTGGCTGTCTTTGAGATTTGACGAGCAATAACACCTTTTACAGATGGATGCAATGATTCACTATCTTCAGAGTTAATTCCTGTATTACCAATCTCTGGATAGGTAAAAGTAATAAGCTGACCGTAATAACTAGGATCTGTTATGACCTCTTGATATCCAGTCATACCAGTATTAAATACGACTTCTCCAGAAGTAGTCCCTAATGAACCAAAAGATATTCCCTCAAAATATGTACCATCCTCAAGAAGCAATATCGCAGAACTTTCAGTGTCAAAAAACATAACAATCAGATGTATTAATGATTAAAAGTATTAGTTGGATAAAAAATCGCTAAGCTGCTTAAAAAGCAGCCAAGGTTTATCTGTATTCAAACAATCTAAAGATTTCTTGACACCTAAAGATAGATTATCTTCAGAACCTGAAACCCATAAGACCAAAGCAGTATTTAACGCAACAACTTCTTTATGGTATTTGTTTCCCTCTCCTTTAAGTAAAGACATCAGGATTTGGGAATTAGCGCTTAAGTCATCACCTTTTAAGTTTTCATTAGAAGTTTGAGATAGTCCAAGATCACTTGGATGAATTATTTGTGAATTAATAGAAGATTTATCTAAAAAGCGAAATTGATTTGCTCCAGCCAATGAGGCCTCATCCAAACCCCCTGCTCCATGAACAACAACTGCTCTTTTAAGTCCCATTTCCTTTAGAGCCAAAGACATCGGATCAAGCAAACTAGCTTTAGCAACTCCTAGTACTTGAGATTTGGGTCTAAGAGGGTTAACAAGTGGTCCAAGCAGATTAAAAATGGTTCTAATTCCCAAGCTTTTTCTTAAAGGCGCAAGATTAATAAGAGAAGGATGCCATGAAGGAGCAAAAAGAAAAGTAATTCCAAAGCCCTTTAAAGCGTCAATAACTTTCTCCGACGGAACTTTTAAAGGCAAACCAAGATTTTCTAAAACATCCGCAGATCCAACCTTGCCACTTGCACTACGATTTCCATGCTTTGCAATCTTTACGCCTAAAGCCGCTGAAACAAAAGCTACAGCTGTCGAAATATTGAACGTGTTGGCGCCATCACCTCCAGTTCCACAGGTATCAACTAATTCAAAACTCGGAAGATTTGAAGGAGTTTTTGAAGCATCTTGAAGAACTTTTGCCATTACTGAGAGTTCTCCCCCAGAAATACCTTTAGCTCTAAATGCCGCCAGTAATGCTCCTGTTTGCACTGGTTCAATTTTATTTTCTAACCAAGAATTCATCAAAAAAGTAGATTTTTCTTCAGTCAAATCATTTGAAGAAAGGAGTGATTCAAGAACTAACGAAAAAGTAATAGGATTTGGTAAGTTCATATATCGGTAATAAACCTGTTTGGTAAATTACAGGCTGAATATTTTTTATAACTTAATCGTTAACTTATCAACTGTTGAAGTTATTTAAATAAAAAAATAATTTCCTAACATTAAGATTGATTTGAATCTGACGTATCAAATCCTGAGCCGACGTTATCAGGACTTTGAGCACTTGAGGGACGAAATCCTTCAGACCATATTTTTCTTGTAAGTTTCTCTAATTTTTCTCGATTAAGACACCATTTTTTTAATAATTTATCAATATCAGAATTGAGGTCTTCTGCGCCTTCAAAGTCCTGATAACGAATTATTAATCTGGCTAATTCAACATAGTCAGTAGACGCTGGTGAATCGATACCAATTAATCTGTCAATATTTTCACGATCCGTGGAATAAAGAGGATGGTTTTGAGCTACATTCATAAAAAGTAAAATTGGTTGTGCTCACGTCTGTGGGTTTATATTGCCTAGGTTAGTGATTGTATTAATAAAATAATGTCAGCATTAAGACTTGATTTAATAAAAACCTATCTTAAGCCGCACAATAAAGATTTGCTGTTAGGTGGTTTATGTCTGATTTTTGTAAATATCCTAAGCGTCACTATTCCTTTTGAAGTTAAAAATATTGTCGATGATCTAAAAAAAGGTTTTACATTTTCAGATGTCTTAAACCAGTCGACATGGTTAATACTTTTAGCAACCGTAATGGGTGGAGTAAGACTCTTATCCAGGCAACTCGTCTTTGGCGTTGGTAGAAAGGTAGAAGTTTCTCTAAGGCAAAAATTATTTGATCACATGCTTGGACAAGATCCAGGGTGGGTTCAAGAGATTGGAACAGGAGAAATTATTACAAGAGCTACAAGTGATTTAGAGAATATCAGAAGGTTATTAGGTTTTACGATCCTTAGTCTTACAAATACTTTGCTGGCTTATACTTTCACATTGCCAGCAATGCTATCGATTGACCCCCTTTTAACTTTTTTTGCTATTTCTGTCTACCCGTTGTTATTTGGGACCGTCGGATTGTTTGGTGGGAGGATGGTGAAACAAAGAAAGAGACAACAAGAAGCATTATCGGAATTAAGTGAATTAATCCAAGAAGATCTTTCTGGCATAAGCGCAATAAAAATTTATGGACAAGAGAATGCTGAACAAAAAGCATTTAATGACTTAAATATTAGATATAGAGATGCTGCAATTAAACTTGCAAGAACTGCAAGTACACTTTTCCCTTTACTTCAAGGTTTATCATCAATTTCACTTCTTCTTCTAATTGCTTTAGGTAGTGGAAAACTTTCTCAAGGTAGTCTTACTGTTGGTGGATTAGTGGCATTAATACTTTATGTTGAAAGATTAGTTTTCCCAACAGCACTTTTAGGTTTCACTTTGAATACGTTTCAATTAGGACAAGTAAGTTTAGAGCGCGTAGAGGAGATCCTAAGCAAAGAGCCTAAAATCAAAGATAAACAAAATACTATCAATCTATCCAAAGATATTTCAGGTAAATTAGAAGCCAAAAATCTAACAATTACATATGAGAAATCCAAAAGAAAGATACTTAATGAAATCTCTTTTAAAATAGAACCTAATGAAATAGTTGCGTTAGTAGGACCAGTAGGCTGCGGCAAAACTACATTAACAAGAGCTTTGGGAAGGATTATAAATATTGATGATGGGTGCTTATTCTTAGATGGTTACGATGTAAATACTTTAAAGCTAAAAGACTTAAGAAAAAATATCGCATTGGTACCTCAAGAGGGATATCTATTTACAGAAAGTCTTTCTGAAAATATTAGATACGGAGATCCAGGAGCTTCATCAAAGAAGGTTCAGGAATCTGCCTACGAAGCTCGAATGGAAGATGATATTAAAGGTTTCCCAGATGGTTTTAGAACCCTTGTGGGAGAAAGAGGTATAACTCTCAGCGGAGGACAAAGACAAAGAACTGCCTTAAGCAGAGCATTATTGGTAGATTCAAAAGTAATTGTCTTAGATGATGCATTGGCAAGCGTAGATAATAAAACTGCTTCGGCAATACTTCAAACGATAAGGAAACAGTTCAATAAAACTGTATTAATGATTAGTCATCAACTTTCTGCAGCGGCAGCATGTGATCGCATATTGGTTATGAATGATGGAAAGATTGTACAAGAAGGTATACATCAAAACTTAATCAAAGAAGACGGTTTATATAGAAGCATGTGGGAAAGAGAAAAAGCCAAAGAGAAAATTCAATCAGATGATTAATATTTACTTATTAATTTTTTTTAATCAATTGAGTACAAATAAGATAAAAGGAAGAAAAACAATTATGTTCAATTAATTAATTATGAAATCATGAGCGAATTTACAAATTATAAACTTATTTGCGACCTAGAATTTGGTGATATATACATACAAATCCTTTCATGGATGGGTGTGATTTTTGTAAGTCTTGCCGCTGGTCTTGCTTTAATGGGATCATCTAGGCCAATTTTTGCACTTTTGGGTGTAGGGTTAATTCTGGTGATAAGTCTTCCTTTCTTGTTATTTGCATTTGTCACTACACTCATAAATCATATAAAAATAGAAACTATTAATTAAAATTATGATTAAAAAAACTAGAGACTATCTATTAATGATAATTAATAAGCTATATTCAAATAAAGACATTTCAAAAACCGACAAGAAAGTGCTACATACTATATTAAAAAATGATATTTCAGCATTATTAAAAGATAATGAATATGAAATCTTCTTTGGATGCGGTTGCTTTTGGGGAGCCGAAAAGGGTTTTTGGAGATTGCCGGGAATAATTTCTACCGCTGTCGGATATGCTGGAGGTGAGAAAGAAAACCCAAGTTACCGAGAAGTATGTTCAGGCACAACAGGTCATACAGAAGTAGTTAGAGTAGTTTGGAATAATAATGAAATTGATCAAAGTGACTTATTAAAATTATTTTGGGAATGTCATGATCCAACCCAGGGTAATCGTCAAGGAAATGATCAAGGTAGTCAATATAGATCTGCTATTTATACAACAAATAAAAATCAATTAAGTAAAGCATTAGAAAGCAAAAAAAGTTATCAAACAGAATTAAAAAAGAATGGATTTGGTGAAATTACTACTGAAATTGTTAATAATGTTAATTTTTATTTTGCCGAAGAATATCATCAACAATATTTAGCAAAGCCAGGAAGCAGGCCCTATTGCTCTGCAATGCCAACTAAAGTTGAATTTAAAGACTTTAACGGATCAAACTTTAAATTAAATGAAAAGATTTGGTCCAACTATAATTGGGATATTAGTCATTGTATTCTTAGAGGAGAGAATACTCCTATTCAATCTATTTAATAATGAATGATCAATTACCAGACAGAACTGTTTTGCTAATAATCTTAGCTACTTTATTATTAGTATTTTTCTTAGTATTTAGCTATAATTCAAAGAAAATTGAGAATGAAAAGACTATTCAATGGATGGATAGCTCCTTAAATAAAGAATTATTTTCACCAAGCAAAATATAAATATACAAATCAAATAAAAACATATATATCAAAAAAATGAAACATAATGATGTTCAAAAACATATAGAAAAGGCCAGGATAAATATATATAACATTCTTGCAATTTTAATAGTAATTATTCCTGAGTTTTTTGCAGAATTAATTTACACACTTGAATCCTCGCAACATAAGAGTGTGCTACCCAGTGAGGGAGACGCCTGGGAAAAAATTACTGAACTAAAGCTATCAAAAATGAATATTTATGAGTTGAGGTTAATGGCTGAAAATCTCAAAATTTTAGGTTACTCAAGTGAAAATAGGAATTCACTCATAAAAAGAATTGAAAAGAAATCAAAAAAAAGAATTAAATGGAAATCATTAAAAAACAAGTACTTCTCTAAGTGCTTGTGATAATTTATTTAAACGGGACGTAGCGCAGCTTGGTAGCGCACCACTTTGGGGTAGTGGGGGTCGTGGGTTCAAATCCCGCCGTTCCGATAAGTTAATTTTTTAAGTTAATCAGAATCATTTACTAAAGATTGGATCAACTTAGTAGTACTTATCAGAACAGCCAAGAAAACAAAGAGAGTTAATAAAATAATGAGAGCAAAAACAAATTGTGGAATATCAATTTCGCCAAAAGATACTATGAATAAATCAGGAAAGAAATTCATAAAAACTTACAGATAAGATAACTAACAAATACTAAAGCAAAGAGATATAAAAACAGAAATCTATAGTGACGCCAAAATTAATACACCAAAAGCCAAACGATAATACACGAAGATAAAAGTATTATTCTTAGCTAAGAACTTTAGAAGGAAGTCAATCGCAATCAATGAGGAAAAAAATGATGAAATGATACCGATAATTGTTGGAAGAATGTCTATTACTGAAGAAGATCTAGATAATGTTAATAATTCGACAAACCCTGATATTGATATAGCAGGAATTCCTACAAGGAAAGAAAGTCTTGCCGCTGTCTTTCTATCGATGCCACAAAACAATGCAGAGGTCAAAGTAATTCCAGACCTGGAAACTCCTGGGAATATTGCTAAAGATTGTGAAATACCTAATAAAATAATATCTATGAGATTGATGTCATTGAATAACTTTTTCTTTGCTCCATAGATTTCAGAAAAAGCTAATAAGATGGACATTATAATAGAAACTATCGCAATAGAAAACAAACCTCTAAAGTTTGATTCAGAATAACCAGGCCAAAATAATTTTGTACATAGACCAAAAAACAAAATCGGAATACTTGCGACAAAAATATAAGTGACTAGTTTAGTATTATTATCCTTAAAAGGTTTACGGTGATTAAAAATAGCAAAAAAGGACTTAATCAGAACAATAATATCATTACGAAAATAATAAATTATCGCAAAGACACTTCCAAGTTGAAGAGCAGCTGAAGTAGAAGCACCAGGATCAGACCAGCCTAAAAAGTAGGGAACTACTTTCAGATGCGCTGTGCTACTAATAGGAAGGAACTCAGTAATACCTTGAACTAAACCCAATAAAAAAGATTGAATTGAACTAAATATTAAATGATTAGAATCAAGCATGTTTCGGTAATAATAAAAACAAGATCACTAAATCTCTATAAAATTATATTAATATAGAAATAATTACTGATAAAGAAATAAGTCATGGGTAAAAGAATTATTCTCTCACTAACTATTGTTGCAGCTGGATTAATCGGTTTTGGGGCAAAAGCCAAGGCAGATTATTGGTTGGTTATTGGTAGTTATAGACAAGGGCCAGGTGGAAAACCGCAAGTCAGTGGAATTACAAGTCCATCATTATTTGCAATTCCTATAGGAACAGAAAAGATGTGCATAGAAGCTGGGAAGAAAATTGAAAACGAAATCTACAAGCCTGTATGGCAATTTGATGGGAAATGGACCTGTATTAAAAACTCTACTATGTAAATAATACGTATCAAATTAAAAAAGCTAAAAATTAAATATCATCTCTGTACATCATGAGCACAACCATCACCCTCATAATCGTCACTGTTGTAATAACCGTTTTTGGTGCCAAAAAATACGGCTGAGAGGACGAAAGGTAAAGCTATGAAAACCAGGAAACTAGAAAGGTTCAAACTATTATTCAAAATCAATTTAATGTAATCTAACAAAAGAAAAGTTATTTTTACTTTTTAAATCTTTAAATAAAGTTAACCTATTAATCAAACATAAGGAAGACTTAACCAAATCGACCAATGATAGGGTTAACAGCAAATGCAATAAGAATATAGGTAATAAGAAACCAAGATAAAATGAAGAATAAAAACAATTTGGGTCCCTTGAAAATTGGTTGAAAATAGTTAAACGAACCATCTCCTTCTAACAAAACACGGCATTGCTTAACTTGTGAATTAGCAAGCCGATAATAGTCCGAGCCCGGCAATCTATTATCAATATAAACTTTCCTTAAATCTTTAATAAGTTTTTCAGGCTTTTCAGTAATTGAGAAAGCTACTAATTCTCCTGGCCTTAATTCAATTCTCTTCCTTTCAAGGTTATCAGTAGAGCCAATATTAAATAAATCACCATTTTGAATTAAGTAAACATAAGAAGTCATATTATAGGCAATTATATAGATATATATAATTATAATAGCTCTTAATAGGTTAACAAAGTAAAATTAACATAATATAAAAAATTACATAATTCATAAAGTACAAAAATTCTTTTTGTTAGTTAATTAATTTTATAAAATATAAGGTTTAGTAAAAAGATTAGAGATACTACGATTTTGGTTGACTAGGATTGTTGTATCTGATTTTATTGATAATAATGATTGTTGTGGTATAGATACCTTAATCATACGAATAAAGTCATTTAAACTTTTATCTTTCAGACCAGAACCTTTTAGTTTTATCATTTCCTTTTCCTGCTGGATTTTCCAAAGAATTGTATTATCAAACTGAGTAGATTTTAAATGCCAGATCTTATCAAACTTTTTCCATATTTCATTATAATGAATAAGAGATTCTTGAATATAAGCTCGATAGTCTTTCTCAAATTTGCTTAAATATAAGTTAAATTTGTCTTCAGAAATGTAATCTATTTCCATAAGATTAGATATCGGCTCACAACCAACAAACCATCCTTCCAAGATTAAAATTTTAGTTTCCAATTCAAACCAACCTAATCTGTCTCCTTTACCGTTTCTCAGAGACTTATCATACACTGGGCAATTAAATTTACCTGTATTCAAAAACGTCTCTAATGACTGATTTAGTAAATCAATAGAATGACTTCCAGGAAAGCCTCTTGGGACATTCCATGGATTTCCTTTCATAACAATATCCATTTCAGGTCCTGGCAAATAAAAATCGTCTAAAGAAATAACTTTAATATCAAGATTTAAATCTTCAGCTATACTGTTAATCCATAATCCTACCGTGGATTTACCTGATCCAGGAAGTCCTGAAAAACCAATAATCTTTGGACTATCAACAGTTTTAACATATTTTTCCAAAAGTGAAAAGAATGGAAACGATAATGACCATTTCCAATCTGATTTAATATGTTGGCTCCAATATTTATCAGCAATAGATAGTCTATTTACATCAGACCATGTATAAAAAAAATGCAAAGGATTTAAAGACAAACCTTCAAGAAACAAACGATATGTCTCCAGTGTAAATAAAAAATTTTTACTTATATTCTTAGGAAATACATTATTAAATTGATCAGTATAATTTTCTTCCATCAATCTAAACAATTAATATTATTAATAATTTCTTTTATACTATTTGACCAACCCTGAGCATGTGGTGCATTCGCTAATCTATAAGAACCATCAGTGATACCATTCTTTAAATACTTATTTGGACCTTGTTTACCTGGTACAACTATGGAAATATCTGCGTAATCTAGTAATGGAATATCATTTTGAGAATCACCGAGCGCTATAACCTTAACATCTTTATTGTTTAAAAAAGTCTTTAATTTGTTAACTGCTTCACCTTTATGACTTTTATTAGAAAGCAAATGGCTCATTCGATTGCCTTTAAAAACATGCACATTATAAGATTCACAAATTAACTTAATATTATCAAATATCTCATCTGGAGGGTTTAAGAAAGGTACACTCCATTGCCTATCTAAAGCTCTGGTGATTCCTTGATCAGAGAGTCCTGTAAGTTCAAATATTTGAAAATTATCTAAATCATTCAAAGGAGTTAGATTATAATTTACTATTTTAGAAATTTTATTTAAAATTATTCTCAAATTATCATAACTTTCACCTAAGACTAATTCCCATTCTAAGGAACTATTTTCATAAGAACCATAAATTGCTGCTCCATTCTCAACAATAAAAGGGTCAAATAATCCATTAATCTCTCTAAAGTGTCTAACCTCAGAGGCTGTTTTACTAGTACAAGGAATTACTGGAATACCTAATTCAGCTAACAAGTTCAGAGTTGATATTGCAGGTGAAATATCATAATTATCATCCATTAATGTACCATCAAGATCAGTAACAATCCAATATTTTGAATTATTTGACATAAGGCTAATCAATCAATGAAACCCAGACTACTTGGTATGGATTAAGTGTAAATAATTCAGTATTTAAATGAGAACCTGTAATATTATCTTTTAAATGGTTATAAGAACTCGATTGTAGAAATTCAAGTTGGTTTAATGGTGAAATATCTAAATATTTATCTGACATATTAGAAATAACGAATACAGCATGTTCTCTCAAACCTCTTTGAATAATTATGCAATTAGGGATCTTAGTAGATATACATTGCATAAATGCCTCAGGATGAAATGCCGAAAGTCTAGATCTGACTTTAACAACTTGACTTAGATATGAAATGTTTTTACTAGCCGGAGAATCAAAATTCTTAAGTTGCTCGATTAAATCGTCGGCTTCGAATTTCTCACGATTCAAATCTCTTCTTTGACCTGTTTTTCTAAAAGTATCAATATCGTTCGGCGAAGCCAATATAGAAGGAAGGTAAAAAGCGGGTACACCTTTTAAAGATAATGTAAAGACCTGACTAAGTAAAAATTTTTCAAATTGATAAAATGAATGATCTGAACCGCTATTTGACATAGCACTCCACCAGCTAATGTTTAATTCATAAGGTTGATCTTGACCATTTGACATACGCCTATGACTTACAAGTCCTCCACGTTTTTCTGATTCGACCAAAAGCCGATGAATTCTCTCCTCTTCCATAATTCCTTCCAAAGCTCTTAATCCAATCCCATCATGTGAAGAAGTAAAATTTAAAAGAGATGTAGCAGTAGGTAACTCACACCAACTTGATAGCCAATTAGTTAATAAATCTGTTTCTCCTGTATATAACGCCTCTAATAATAATGGAGGTAGAGTAAAATTATAAGCCAAATTTGCTTCATTACCATCAATTAAATAAGAAAGATTTTCGCTTTCTGGTACATTAGTCTCGGTAATTAATACTGACGATGGTTTAATAATCTTTAAACATTTATTTAAAAGTTTTACTATTAAATGTACAGGTTTTAAATGTAAGCAAGTTGTAGAAGGCTCCTTCCAAATGAATGCAATTGCATCAAGTCTTATCCACTCTGCTCCATTATTAGTGTATCTAACTAATAGTTTCATAAATTCCAGAAAAACATTTGGATTTGTCCAATTGACATCAATCTGATCAGGACCAAATGTTGTCCAAACATTCTTATAACCTTTCTTAGTCTTTAAATTAGTAAAAAGAGATGAATTTCTTGGTCTTATAACTTTATCCCAAATATCAGTTTGTAATGGAGCAAAAATATACGAATAGCCAGGTTCATCTGATTTGATAAATTGATGAACCCAAGGATGAGATGAAGAGACATGATTCAAAACAAGATCAGCCATTATTTTGTGATTAATTGATAAATCCTTTAAATCATTCCAAGTACCAAAATCATCTTCTATTTTTTCATAATTAGAAACAGCAAATCCTCCATCACTCGTAGAAGGTAAAAAAGGTAAAATATGTATAACTGAAGAAAGACTACCTAACCTACTCTCTAAGAATTCAGCTAATGTTTTTAAAGTTGACTCATCTTTCCTATAAATTGCATCCGGGTAAGTAATCAAAACGACACTAGAGGAATCCCAAATAGACTCATTTAATACTTTTCTAGATTCATGTTTAACATAATATGGACTGATAATCTGCAACAATTGAGACCACACTGAATTGATTTCTTCATCAGAGTGCTCAGGATAAATTTCTCTGAGACAAACTCTCAGCTCTTCTAATTTACTATCCAACTCAGGCACATAGAAATGGGAAACATTCGTCTCTTCATTATCGTAGCTCTCACTTTGAATCTGTCGCACTTTATTTCTGAATGGACTTTCAACAAGGTTTAATTACAACTATCCATGAGTACGGATTAGAAAAAGATCCTTTGGCTCAATTAAATAAGGGCTTACAAAAGCGATCCACTTCAATTCTTATTCCTTGTCTATTCGAAGAATTTCAAAGGCCTGCTCTCAAGCTCATAAGAACTACATTAAGAGAACTAAAAAATTTAAATCAGCTAGTAGTAGCTTTATCAGCCAATAACCGCGATGAAGTAGCAAAAGCCAGGGATTTCTTCAAAGAAATGCCATTCCCAGTTCATGTCCAATGGACAAATAGTCCAATTGTTATTGAGTTATTGAAGGAACAAGAAAAAAATGGACTTGATTTATTAGGTGTTCCAGGTAAAGGATGGGCTGTATGGCAAGGAGTTGGTGTCGCTACAAAAAGCTCTGAAGTAGTTGCATTATTTGACGCTGACATTAGAACATTTAACTCAAAATATCCAGCGAGATTGTTGGGCCCTTTACTAGAGAAAGCTAATGGAATTTCATATGTAAAAGCCTTTTACAGTCGATTATCACTTGAAACAAACGCACTTCAAGGTAGAGCTACAAGATTATTTGTAGGTCCGATCCTCTCTAGCTTGGAACAACTGATAGGAAATACTCCATTTCTACAATATTTACAATCTTTTAGATATCCACTTGCTGGAGAGTTCGCCTTTACAACTGACTTAGGAATGAACTTAAGAATTCCATGTGATTGGGGCTTAGAGATAGGTTTGCTCTCAGAGGTTTATAAAAATGTAAGAATTTCAAGAATTGCTCAAGTTGATTTGGGGATTTTCGATCATAAACACAAAGAGATAGGAGAAAAACCCACTGAAGGGCTACAAAAAATGTCAACAGAAATATTATCTAGCATTTTGAGAGGGTTGATGGAGCATGAAGCAAAAACACTTTCTAATTCTCAATTAGCAAATTTGGAAGTTTTATATAGAAGAGCAGGTGAAGATAGAGTTAAGCAATTTAGTTTAGATTCCTCTGTTAATAAACTGCCCTACAGTAGACATAAAGAGGAAATAGCAGTTCATACTTTTGGAAAACTATTAAGGCCAGCAATTAATAAATTTCTCGAATCACCAGTGAAACAACAGTTGCCATGCTGGGCGAGGGTTTTAGATTGTGAGAGTAAATTACAAGATGATTTAGAGAAAGCAGGAAAATCTTGAACAATTAACTTGTGGTTCAAGTAATCAGAGGATGTTTTTTATTAGTAAAGAAATTCCAACAATTAATGAAACTATTTCAAAAACAACTTTAATAAATTTTGACCCTTTAATTATTGAAAAATAAGCACCGAAATAACCACCAATAATCGAACCTAAAACCAAAGTTGGTATATAAACCCACATAATATTACCACTTAAACCTAAAGAAATCGCGCCAAAACCATTCCAAAAGATTCCTACTAATACAAGGGTGTAAGCTACAGCAACAGCAAAAGAAATATTAAATATAGTAATCATCCAAATCGTAACAAATAAACCTGTCCCAGAAGATAGGAAGCCATTAAAAAAACCAATAACAAAAAGTCCCAATGAGCCAATAAAAACCCTAAAACTACTAATTAAAGTTTTCTTACTTGAATCACCAAGGCTTTTGTTAGTTATTGAATAAATACAAAGTAATAATGTTAAAAGACCCAACAATGTTGAGGAAAAATCACTTGGCAAATTGGAAGCTGTATGAGCACCAAGGAGCACCCCAGGAATTCCTGAAATCAAGATGAGAAAAACATACTCTCCTCGTAAACTTTTACTCTTCAAATGCGGTATTGAAGCACCTAAACCAAGTGCAACACTTGCAACTTTATGAGTGGCTAGTGCTTTTGAAAAAGGTAAACCAAAAAACAAAAGAGCTGGCAGCTGCAATAAACCTGCGCCACCCCCAGACAAAGCGGAAATAAAATTAGATACTATGGATATAATCCCCAAAAGGACTTGAGAATATATATCATCATATGTCATATAGATTTAACTTATATAAATTATAAAACAAATAATAAATATACTAAATATTTTTTATCATTTCTCTTCTTATTAGATCAATACAGTTCGGATGCTCATGAATATATCTATTAAATTCCATTGCAAGTAATCTTGCTTCATATGCATCAGATGCATAAAAACAATTCTCAAGGCGTTGATT
>MDTG01428917.1_pt1 | contig 14328 bp, 11 predicted proteins | sample 811421 | NCBI WGS metagenome assembly MDTG01 (sample SAMN05326645, study PRJNA326480) | marine metagenome | isolation source: seawater | place: Pacific Ocean: South East | collected 2011
GTCTTTTAAAAGTTTCTGAAATTAAACATTTTATTGGCCAATCCTTAAGAAAGCTATACCCAGTGAGATTTAGTAATTTTAGAGAAGATTTTAAATTCTCTCCATTAAATAAAGATGATATTATCAATAAAGTACACATATTACAAAATATTCTTAAAATTGATAAAAAACTAGATTGTAAATTAATAGCTAAAAGAACTATTTTAATTCGAAGCCTTTAATAAATATGTTAATAAAAATTTTAACACACTCATTGTGGAAAATTGATAATCAAAAACAATTTTTAGAAATGAAATAAGTGAAAATAAAAAAAAAAATACCTTTAGTTTTGATTTTAGCACGAAAAGGTTCTCAAAGATTAAAAAATAAGAATATTAAGATTATCAATAAAAAACCTTTAATTTACTGGACCATAGAATTTGCAAAAAAACTCAATTTTAAAAAAAAACAAATATTTGTATATTCTGATTCATCCAAAGTAATAAATATTGCTAATACTAATAATGTTTTATCTCCAAATATTAGACCAAATTATTTATCCAGATCTAAAACCTCATCATATAAATCAGCAAAACATGCAATTGACTGGTATCAAAAGAATATATCAAAACCAAGTTACATAATATTGTTTCAACCAACATCGCCTTTTAGAAAGGTTTCAACTTATAAGAAAATGTACAATCTTTTTATTAAAAAAAATTTAGACTCAATTGCAAGTTTTTCAAAAAAAAATAATAAGTTAGTTTCAAACGGAAATATTTATATTAATAAATTAGAAAATTTTTATAAACTCAAAAGTTTTATAAACAAAAAAACAACAAAATTTATAACTAAATCTAAAAAAGAGATGATAGATATAGATAACATAGATGACTTTAATAAAGCAAAAAAATATTTTAAAAAATGATTAAAAAATTCTTATACGATTTTTATTTTTACCAAAAAAAGATAGGTATTGCCCAGACAATTAAATATTTTTTAAAAAAATTTTTAAGTGAAAAAAAAAATATAAAAGTATCTTTCAAAAACAATGAATACTATATTAGAACTTACGAGCATGATTTAGAAGTTTTAATCTCCAATTTAGCTAAAGAGTTTGAATTTTTAAAGAATATAAATTTAAATGAAGATCAATTTATAATTGATGCTGGAGCATATATAGGAACTTCATCAATTAGATTTGCTCAGTTATTTAAAAATAATAAAGTAATTGCTATAGAGCCCTTTAAAGAAAATTATGATTTAATGTTAAAGAATATCAATAAATACAAAAATATAGTACCTATTAATTCAGCCCTTGTTTCCTCAAATTATACAGATGAAATATTTCTTTATAAAAGTAAAACGGGTGCATGGGGTAACAATATTTTAAAAAAAACTTTCGACAAAAGAAATTTAGATATTATTAATAACGTTAATAAAATTGATTTAAAAAGTTTACTGACTCAATATCAAAAAAAAATTTGTATTCTGAAGCTAGATATTGAAGGATCAGAAAAAATGATCTTAGAAAATGACCAGAGTATACTTGATGATATAGATATTATCATTGTAGAATTGCATAGAAAAATTCATCAGGATATAGATCAAATCTTTTTTTCTTTTGCAAAAGATAGATATAATTTTTCTTTTGGTTCAGACAAAGTTATCTCAATCAAAAAAAACTAATAAAATTTGCTTTATTTAATTTTTTTTTAACATATATTAAATTTTATTTAAAAAACAACTTAGTTTAATTAAAAAATAATGCTTGGAAAATTCTTTTATTATGTAAATGCTAATTTGGGAAAATATATCTTTAAAAACCCAAACACTCTATATTACAATTTTTTTAATAAACTTCATTTGAATTTCATAGCAAAAAAAGACACTGCAAATGAAGATATTGTACAATATTTAAAAAAAGGCTTTTTTAAAACAAAAATTAATTCAACAGAATTATGTAAATATATTTCTTCTGAAATCGAAAAACAGCCAGTTAATTCTGAAAACCGCTTTTATAACTTTAAGATTAATGATCAAATGAAAAAAAAAATTAAAAGTCATATTAATAATGAGTATAGACCAGTGCTACAACAACTTGAAAAATTTTATAATTCAAAAATCTCTGTTGCTAATATAGAAATAAAAAGAAATTTTCATATTGATGAAAGCATAAATAAAGAAGTCTATAGCAATTATTATCATGTTGATGCATATGTATATAACCATTTCAAAATGTTTATTAATTTAATGGATGTGGATGTTGATCAAGGTCCACTTCACATTTATTCTAAAAATGACACAAAAAAGTTTATGAAATTAAATAATTACAAAAATAGAGACAACTACGTAAATGAGGAATTAAAGAATGATTTAGTAAAAAACACTGGTAAAATTGGAGAGTCATTTGTAGCGAACACAACTGAATGTCTTCATAAAGCTGGAGTTGTTCAAAAAGGAAATCATAGAGATATTCTATTTATAACATTCATCACAATCCCTGAGCTTATCCATGATGATAAAAATGATTTTTTTTATTACGAGGAAAAATATCCTAAAGCTATATGGGATTATGGAAAAGAAGTAATTAAAATTGCAAAACCACAATCATTAAGAAAAACAATAAAGCTTTTTTTAAATTATTATAAAAATAAATTAAATTAACTTACAATTTTAATATATTTTTTTAACTGTAGTTAAAATGGATTTTAGTAATAAAAATTTTATACTTCATATTGGATTACATAAAACTGGTTCAACATTTATACAAAAACATCTTAATTTGATAAAAGATAAGAATTATAAATTATTCGTATTAGATGAATTATGTGATTATTTAGTTGAATATTTAGAGGAACCAAATGAGTTAAAGAAAAAAAATATTTATAATATTATTGATAAAATCAAAGAGACGCACATAGTGATTTCATCGGAAGGAATTTTTGGACACCATTATAATGGATTTGTTGATGTGAGCCGAAGGTTTAAATTGTTAGAAAGTTTATTTAATAATATTAGTTACATTATTTGTTTCAGGGAACCAAGTTCGATTATTTACTCAACTTACTTACCCTTACTTATAAATGTAGATTATAAAATAAAACTAGAAGATTACATGAATAAAGAAATAAGTGATTTACATAAAAAAGTAAAAATTCACACTCTTCCAAGAACTACCTCAACTGTTGGAACTAATCATAAAATTTTTAATTATAATGAAATTTTTAAAGATTATCTTAGAATGCAGAACAGAGTATTATTCATTGAATTTGAAAAATTTTTTAGAGATAAAGATGTTTCTAAATTGAATAAATTTATTGGTATAAATATTGAATTTGATTTTTCACAAAAAGAAAATTTCACGCCTAAAAATATTATATATCTTCAATTTTATGGCAAATTTATAGTTTTTAAATTTATTAAAGGCATACTAATTAATTTTTTAAGGTTATTTAATAAGATTAATTCTGGAAAAGATGTTTTATTCACAGTAATAAATTTAATTAATTTTTTCAATAAATTTGTACCAAAAAAATATTATGATAGTTATAATCAAGAAATACAAAAGCTATTAAAAGAAATTAAGATTTATCATTCAAAAAACTATAATGAATTTAAAAAAAAATTAAATCCTGATACTCATATATTCTCTGATAGTTCTTCATAAATAAAAATATTGTTTACAATTTGTTTTGACAACAATAGTAAAGTCTTTCTTTTTTAAGACCAAAAAAAGTTCTTAAAGAATGCAGTAACACATAATGTTAACCAGTACTAATAGTCAATTGGCTTGATTTATGAACTGAAAAAAGCTATTGTAATATCAATATTTAATAAAAATTTATTTATAAATATAACAATATCCAGCTAAATGAAAAATTTCATACAAAAGATATTTAATCTTTTTGGTTATAATTTAACAAAAATTAAAAAACCTTATCGATATCCAGGAATAACTGGCGTATTTAAAGGCTGGCAACAATTACATAGTTTGCCTGAAATTGACACTTTAATAGATATTGGCGTTGGACCTGATGGAAGCGATGACATGTATAATCGTTTTAAAAATGCTAATCTCATACTTATAGACCCTCTTGATGAAGCAAGAGAATACGCTAATAAACTCAAAGAAAATAGAAAAGTAATGTTTCTTCAAAGTGCTCTTGGAAGAGAAGATGATATTGAAAAAAATTTATATGTACAAAATGACAAAGGATGCAGTTCCTTCTTAGAGACCGCCCCTCTATATAGTGATTATGATGATTGTACTGCGGTGAAAAAATTAAAAATTAAAAAATTAGATACAATTTTGGAATATAAACAAGAATTTGGAAAAGTTGGAATGAAAATAGATGTCGAAGGATTTGAATTAGATGTAATTTTAGGTGCGACTGAAATATTAAAAAATACAAAATTTGTTATTGCTGAAGTAAGACACTGTCAAGAGAGCCTAAAGGGGGCATATAATCTTCATGAATTTATGAATATAATGAATAAAAATAACTTTACTTTATCAAAAATTTTGACGGCAAAACCTGCAATTGCTGATTTGTGTTTTTATGCAAATAATGAGTCATTATAAATTTTTAAAAAATAAAAAATTAATTAAGTAGATTAAAAAAACTAAAATTAATTTATAAAAATTGTGTGCTTTACACTTTTTTTTATTATTATCTTAAATTTTTTTATGAGTATTAATAATTTTCAGAGTATTTTTGTATAAAATTCTGCAGTTTATTAACAAACTTAAGAAAGAAACTTAACTATATACAAGATTATCTATATATTTTTAACTCGAAAAGGTAATATGGCCTTGTAGGTCGTGCCGATCAGCTTATAAGTTTAAGAATGATTGCTATATCTCATTTCCCTTGCCAAATACATAATTAATTGAAGTTTAAAAATTGTAATCTTGGATTGCTTTAGTAACAAATTATTTTAAAAGGGGGGGGATAAAAATAATTACATCTAATCAATTGAAAAAAGAATTATATTTTTTGAGAAACGTTAAGCTTCGAGAGGTTTAAGAACAGAAAGACAGTTTACCTATTGACTTTCAAACTTATATATTACATTAAATATGAGAAAAATAATCGAAAAGAAAAAAAGTCTTAAAATGTATTTCTATTAATAAAAATTTTCTGATGAATAGTGTATTCATTTAAGTGGGAAGATTTGCTGATCCTATACATAATTCATCCAAAAACATATTTGTAGAATATAGCATAAGTTAGTATTATAAATAATTATAAATGAAAAATAAGAGAGTACATATTATTGGTGCTGGACCAATAGGCTTGGTAACTGCATGGAAGCTTCTTCAAAAAAAAAAAACTATAGTTCATATATATGAAAAAAATTCAATTGTTGGAGGTATGTGTAGAACATGGAAATGGAAAAATTTTTTATTAGATACTGGTCCTCATATTTTTCATACTCCAAATAAAGAATTATCAAACTTATGGGAAAAAGAATTTAAAGGTCTTTTTGTTAAAAAAAAATTTTGGTGTAAAAACGTAACTGGTAAAGAATGTAACAATTTTTGGGATTATCCAGTATCTTATGAGGCTATCAATAAATATCCTGAGAATTTAAAAAAAAAAATTCATAAAGAGCTAAAAAATATTGATCCAAATAAAAAGCTAACTGCTGACACATACTATGATTATATTAAAAATGAGGTTGGACCAACATTATCATCAATGTTTTTTACAAAGTATCCAGAAAAAATTTGGGGAATAGATGTTAAAAATCTAACTCCCGAATGGGCACCAAAAAGAATAGAGCTAAGAAAAAAAATAACACCATTTTATTACAAACAATGGAATGCAGTAGGAAAATTTGGATCTGGCTGTATATACGAAAATTTAAAAAAAAAAATTATAAAACTTGGTGGTAAATTTTATTTTAATCATACTCTTAAAGATATAAATTATAAGAATTTTAATCTTACTGAGTTAGATTTTACAAAGAAAAAAATTCAATTAAATAACAAAGATGTAGTTATTTCCAGTCTTCCAATTAATTTAACTGCTAAGTTTTTCAATATAGAAACAAAATTAAGTTTTAGAGGAATCAGGTCTGTTTATTTAGCTTTTAATAAAAATCAAATTTTACCCAAAAACGTTCATTGGTTATATTTTGGCGATAAAAAAGTAGTATTTAATAGAGTATCAGAGCCGAAAAAAATGTCAAAACATACTTGTCCAAAAAATATGAGCTATTTAACTGCTGAAATTACCTATTCTAAAGATGACAAGATTGACAAATTATCAGATAAAAAAATTGTTGATTGGGTCTTAAAAGATATTTTAAAAACTAAAATGGTAGACAAAAAAGATTTCTTATATGGAACTTCTAATAAAGAACCATTTGTTTATCCATTGATGTTCAAGAATTATCAATCAGAAATATCAAGAACAAAATCAGAATTATTAAAATTTAGTCAATTATATTCTGTTGGAACTGGCGGAGATTTCAATTACGCCGATAGTCAGATTCTTTTTCATAAAGCTTTTGATTTAGCAGAAATTATTTCTAATCAAGATATCAAAAGTATTAATATAAAAAGGGATAAGAACTTATTTAGTTTTAATAAAAATATTGTTTTTGAGGATATAAAAATCGGCGATAGATTTAAGACGTTTATAATTGCTGAAGCTGGTATTAATCATAACGGTAACTTACAACTTGCTAAAAAATTAATAGATCAGGCAAAAATATCTGGTTGTGACTCAATTAAATTTCAATCATTTCTAAAAAATTCAAGAATTTCACCTAAAGTAAAATCTTCCAATTATGCTGAACAAGTTAATAAAGAGCAAGAAAATTTGTGTGAAATGTTTGAGAGAGTGTCCATGAGTTTTCTTGATCAAGAAAAAATTTTTAGTTATGCAAGATCTAAGAATGTAAGAATATTTTCAACGCCATTTGATAAAGAAAGTGTAGATTTTTTAGAAGATCAAAAAGTTAAAATGTATAAAATTGCATCAATGGATCTAGTTAATCTACCATTAATTGAATATGTTGCAAAAAAAAATAAACCTATAATTCTATCAACTGGCATGTCTAGCTTGGGACAGATAGAAGATGCTGTTTCTTTAATAAGGGACATAGGAAATCCAAATTTGTGTATTTTGCATTGTAATTCAACATATCCTTCTACTGAAGAAGACATGAATTTAAATGTAATAAATTCATTAAAGACAACCTTTGGTTTACCAGCTGGACTTTCAGATCACACAACAAATATATTAACCCCATTATTATCAGTATTGCTGAAGGCCAATATTGTTGAGAAACACTTTACATTAAATAAATATATGGAAGGCCCAGATCATATTCTTTCTGCAAATGTTGAAGAAATGAAGATAATTTCTAAATTTGCAAAGAAATTTAGAAATAAAAAAAAAGTACACAGTATTTTTGAATGCATAAAGAATTACAGACTAGAAAAAATTATAAACAGAACATTGGATAAAAAATATATATTAAAAATTTTAGGTGATGGGGTTAAAAGAATTTTACCATCAGAATACGAAACTATTAACAGCCAAAGAAAATCATTGTATGCAAAAACGAATATAAAAAGAGGCCAAACTATTCAAAAAAAGGATCTTGTTATAAAGGGGCCAGGTGGGGGTATTTTACCAAAATATATAGATATAATTGTTGGAAAAAAAACCAATCAAAATATAGATATTGATTACCCAATTACTTGGAAAATTTTTTAATATGATTAATTTTAAAGAATTAGAAAGAAATATTATTAAGTTAAGAAAAAAAACTAAAAAAAAAATTATTTTTACAATAGGAAATACAAGTAAAATTAATAACAAAAAATCTTTTTTAACTCCAATTAGACAATTTAAGTCTTATATCATTATGGGAGCTAATATTTATTCAGAAAAAGAAGCTATTAAATTATCACAAACTTTAGATCGTTATGTCTATGGAATTTTTATTGATTGCGAGAAAAAAATACCCAAAAATATTTCTATATCAGGACTACTTTCAAATATTGAAAGAAGGGTAAAAGAAGAATTAAAAAAAGCTAAACTATTTTTATACAAAGGAAATGATCTTACAGTTGAAAGCACCGATAACTTTTTATCCAATTATTATAAGAATGATCTAAGAGGCCTTGGGGGTAAGACTATTTCAATTTTGGGAGCTGGAAATATCGGTTCAAAATTAGCTTTAAGATTAGTTGAAAGAGGAGCTAAAGTCATCATCACAAGAAGAAATATAAAGAAATTAAAAATTATAGTTCAAGCTTTAAATTTTATAAAACCTAGATTTACAAAAGAAAATATTACCTATTCAGTAAGCAATTATAAAGCTGCTGAAAATTCAGAAATTATTTTAGGCTGCTCAAACTCAAGAAATTCAATTATTTCTAAATCTTTACTTAAAAATTGTAAAAATTTGAAACTTATAATTGATATTGGAAAAGGTACGGTATCAGAAGAAGCAGTAATCTATGCATATGAAAATCTTATAGAAATCTACAGACTAGATATATCAAATTCATTTCTTTCAATGATCGAAAGTCAAATCAATTTTGAAGAAAATTTTTTTAAAAATAGCAGAAGAAAAAAAATTAAAAATAATTTTATTGTTTCTGGAGGACAACTTGGGAAAAAAAAAGATATCATTGTTGATAATATAAATAACCCTCAGTACATTTATGGTATTGCTGATGGAAAGGGAGATTTTTTAGAAAGATTTACTAATTTACCGTACAAAAAATTAAAAAATGAAAAATTATTTTCCTAAAATTGATATAATTGTAGAAGCACGAACTAATTCTAAAAGATTGCCTGGGAAAGTTTTAAAAAAAGTGTTTAAAAAAACTTTACTAGAACTAATGATTGAAAGATTAAAAAGAATTAAATTTGCTAAAAATATAATCATAGCAACAACTGAATTAAAAGTAGATGATGAAATAGTTGCTATAGCTAGAAAATCAAATATTAAATATTTTAGAGGTAGCACAAATGATGTGTTAGGAAGGGTTCTTTCAGCAGCTATAAAATTTAAGACTGATGTTATAGTTGAAATTACAGGAGATTCACCCCTGGTCGATCCTGAGATATCAGATTTAATCATTAAATTTTTTTTAGATAACCATCATAAGTTTGACTATGTTTCTAATGATCTAGGAATACATAACAAGAAATACAAAATGACCTCATCTCTTGGTTTAAGCACAAAAGTTTTTTTCACTAAATTGCTCAAAGAAATAAATCTAAAGACTTCTAATTTAATCGATAGAGAACATGTTGTAAATTATATTGTTAAAAATGATAAAAAATATAAATTGTATAATTATAAAGTAAATAAAACGCTTTCAAGACCTGATCTAAGATTTACACTTGATTATAAGGAAGATTTACTGGTCATAAAAAAAATATATCAAGAGTTTTATAATACAAAACCTTTTTTTAACTCTTATGATATAATAAATTTTATGGATAAAAATCCTGAAATTAAAAATTTAAATAAAAATTGTCTTCAATTAGCTCATAATTATTAAGTTAATAATATATTAAATTTTAGAATATAAGACTCATCACATTTATAATTTTCATTAAAATTAATAATAGATAAATATAAAAATATTAAATAAACTAATATGACTATTAGATTTAAAACTAGAGTAATTGAAGCTCAAAATCCATGAGCATTTATTCTTTGAAGATATTTAAATGAGCAAAAATTTTCATTGTGTTTCGGGTAGTTATCTGGACATTTATTGCTAGTATAAAATAATTCAGCTCCACTTCACTGAATAACTCTCAAGTATTATCTTCATTCAGTTTAAAATTATTCACTGTATTACTATTTGTTTATTTCACTATTTAAATTTTTTTTTAATCTCTTTCCAGATTTACCATCAGAATTACCCAGATAATAATCTATAATTTTTTTATCATATTTTGTTAGTTTTTTATTTTTATATTTTAATTTTAAATAAAATTTTATTTTATTTAAAAAGTCTGTTTTTGAACTTACAAGATATCTTTTATTTATATTATGAAGAAATTGTCTCTTTGTTTTATACTCATTATTAAAATTTGGTATTATTAAATTTCTATTTGCTAAGATAGTTTCAAACACAATAGTTGAATTAAAAGCTATTACAAGACTTGCATTTTCTAGAAATTTTTCACCAGGTCCACCTTCAACAAATATACAATTTTTTGGAAAAGAACTTGTATATAATTTTTTTTTACTATGAACACCAGTTTTTCCTTTTAGAATTACTTTAATATCAGGGTTTTTAATTGCGAAGTATTTAAGATAATTTAAAGTTTTATTTAATAAGTTATTAAACCTAACATTTATATTTAAAAGGTTATTTGTGCCTCTATCACCATCCATCAAATAAAAAATAATATTTTTTTCCCTAGGAGTTATCTTTCTCAATCTAAATGCATAGTCAGATCTTGAGCATCCATTTACAATAATTTGATTTTTATTTGCAATTTTACTTTTAATTAATAACTCCTTTTGGTTTTTGGAGTATACTAAAATTTTATGAGCCAGTGATTTATCATTATAATTTCTATAAATCTTTGGCATGCCTTTTTCATCATTTGGAGTGAAAACCGATTCTTTCTGTAGAATAATAAATTTCATATCTAAGTTTTTACAAACTTCCTCAAGATACTTTTCATTATAATAAAATAAGTTAAAACTTAAAAATCCATCTAGTTTAAAAAAATTATTTAAAATATTAAAAGTTTTAGTTATAAAATGAATAAAAAGTTCTTTTTTTATAACTTCTACTTTAGTTTCTGTCTTAGTTTTATAATCGCTGTGATATTTACTTTTATTTGTATTTCTAAAATAAAAGTGAAAAATTTCTTTTAAAAAAACCCTTTGCAATAAAAAAAAAGTTATATTATTTTTTGTGTCGTTTCGAAAGGCTTCTATCAAATCTTCATTACCTCCAGTTTTAGGAAAAACTAAAATCTTTTTCATTTTTTTATTTTGACGTGAAATTTTATTAAATTTAGTTATATTCAACCTTAAAATAAATGCAGCTAGAATATGATTATCTATTCTTAAGGCTATGTTTAAAAAATGTATGGATAAAAAAATAAAATATTTATATATTTTTTTTTTTATACTAATTAAATACATTAAATTATAAATTTATAATTTTTTATAACAGTGATAATAAAGTCTGTGTTTTCTAAGTCCAAATAGCGTTCGCAATAAAGGAAAAAAATACATTAAATAAGCTAAAGTGAAACTAATCAATCTAGGTAGGGTTTTATGAAAAGCTCCATAATATTTATAATTTATCTTTACAAATTTTTTATCAAAGAAAGCAAATAATTCTGATTCAATTTTATTTATATTTTTTTCCCATGCTATATTAAAAAACATACTCCCTCCAGTTTCTAAATATTTGTACATTAATTTGATCACGTCGATACTTTCATTGTGTTTAAAAAATCTATTAGTTCCCATAGTTTGAAAACAAACTAAAATATTTGCTTTTACTTTATTTTTTTCTCTTAAGAAGTTTTGAATTTTTTTATTTATTATTATTGCATCTGGATTATCTTTTTTACCTAACCTGAGTTCATTTTTATCGATATCGACACAAATATATTTTTTTGTTCTAAAAAAGCGTTTATTGAACATCCTGCCACCTGCTAAGTCAATTCCAATTTCACCTTTAATTTTAGGTAAATCATTTTTTACCCAAATCCACAACAATGTTTTACCTGCTGACAGTCCAATTCTGTGTGATCTGTAAAAAGACCTTAAAAATCTTATCATACTAGTCTGATAGTTTATGTCTAATAAATATATCTAAGATTTTTTAAATTAATAGTCAATAAAAAAAATTGATAATTTTTCATTAATAATTTTTTATTTTATAGAGAATTAAAAATTTAATGATATTCATTAAAAAAATATTAAACTACTTTTTTTAAATAAACTATAAAAACTATTTTAATATAACTAATTTGAATTTAATTAATGATTAAAATTTTTAAAAATTACTTTTATATCTTGTTACCAAGTGAAATAAAATTATCTTTATTAATGTTATTTATGACATTAATAGCTTTACTGTTGGAGATGGCAGGTATTTTTTCTATTTTGCCTTTTTTGCATGTGTTAACTGATCCTTCAATTGTTGAGACTAATAAAGTACTTAAAAAAATATTTGAAACTTCACTAATTTTTGGAATTAAAACAAACGATCAATTTATTTTATTTCTTGGAATATTAATATTAATATTTATGACTATTTCTTTAAGCTTTAAATCTTTAATGATTTATTTTCAGAATCGTTTTATTGAAATGAGAAAATATAGTTTAGCTCAACGTCTGGTGGAAAGTTATTTACGTCAACCTTACATTTGGTTTTTAAATCGTCATAGTTCAACTTTGAGTAAAAATATTTTAAATGAAGCGCACACAGTTATAACTCGCGGATTATATCATTTAATGAATTTAATAACACAAATTATAATTGTCTTAATATTAATATCAATATCAATGTTTGTAGATCCTTTTATTACCATTGTAATTGGTATACTTTTTAGTTTTGCTTATGGAGCTATTTTTTTATTAACAAAAAATATTATTGGTAGATTTGGAAAGGAGCGCTTTAACAGTAATGAGCAATTATTTAAGATAATAAATGAAACATTTGCTGCAATTAAACAAATCAAAATAAGTAGTATTGAAAATATAAAAATAAAGATCATTTCTAAATTAGGAATAAATTTAGCTCGAAACTCTGCTTACGTTGGTACAGTAAGCTCGATACCTCGTTATTTTCTTGAATTACTTGTTTTTGGTGGGTTGTTAACTTTGACATTATACATGATGATAAAAGTTGAGTCTTTTGAAAAAGCTTTACCGATAATAATTATGTACTCAATTATTGGTTATAAGTTAATGCCCGCATTACAAGCAATCTATTTGTCATTGACTACTTTAAATTATGTCGCAGTTCCAGTTGATATAATTGCAAAAGAATTAAGATTATTGTCAAAAAATAATTTTTTCAAAAACAAAGAAAAGTTATTATTAAAAGAAAGTATTAATTTAAAAAAAGTTTTTTTTAAATATCCTGGAGCAGCTACAAATGCTCTAAATGATATAAATTTAAATATCTCGGCAAATTCATTTGTTGGAATTGTTGGGACTACAGGAAGTGGAAAAACTACTTTAGTAGATATTATTTTAAACTTACTTGAACCTGATAAGGGTGTGGTTGAGGTGGATAATCATCCGATAAACAAAATAAATTCAACACAATGGATTAAATCAATAGGATATGTGCCGCAAGATATTTTTTTAACAGACGACACTATTTCTGCAAATATTGCACTAGGTAGCAATGATCAAAATATTGACCAAAAACAAATTGAAAAAGTATCAAAAATAGCACTTATACATGATTTTATTCTAGAAAATCTTAATGACAAATATGAAACCAAGGTTGGAGAACAGGGTGTAAGATTATCAGGTGGACAACGTCAGCGTATCGGAATTGCAAGGGCATTGTATCACAATCCAAAAGTATTAATATTGGATGAAGCAACAAGCGCTTTGGATGGTTTTACAGAACAACTAGTAATGAAAGAATTAAAAAAAAAAAAGAATGATATGACCATAATCATGATTACTCATCGTTTAAAACCTTTGGTCGAATGCGATAATATTTTTCTTTTGAATAAGGGCTCAGTAAAAACACAAAGTACTTTTGAAGAATTGGCCCGAAATAGTGATGATTTTAAAACTCAAACAAGTTGACGATTAAATTATATTATTAATTATTTTTCAAACAGCCAATCAAATAGTTTGCCATTTGAACATTGTTTAGCCCCTCAGGCGTAGTTTTGTTACAAGGAAAATTATTTTTTACTAAATTAAAAATTTGCCTTCTATTTCCATATTTTGTCTCTGAAATTTTTGACATTTCCCAACTATGATCTGATTGAAAAATTACCATGGCATCATTATCAAGTTTATCAATTTTTTTAATTATATTTTTTAAATTCTTGATTACACATAAATAAGAATTCTTGTATCCCTCAAAATTTGTACTTCCAGGAAATTTTTTATAGTTACATTGCTCGTCATGTTTGTAAGGCCAATGAGGATGCATATGATGTATAAAGAAAAAAGTTGTTTTTTTTTTAATAAAATCATCATTAGATATTAAAAATTTTTTTAATTTTCCAATTGCATCACCACGTTGGTTTATCTTTAAATGCTTTTGAGTAATACCTAGTTCAGTAAGTTTATTAAAAATTTGCATTAAAGGTGTTTTTTCTAAAAATGCTTGAAGAAGATATAAATCAA
>MDTG01129900.1_pt1 | contig 14327 bp, 14 predicted proteins | sample 811421 | NCBI WGS metagenome assembly MDTG01 (sample SAMN05326645, study PRJNA326480) | marine metagenome | isolation source: seawater | place: Pacific Ocean: South East | collected 2011
CCTACTCCAAAGAGCTTGGTATTATATTGAATTAACTCTTGATCCTAATAATGAAAATGTTGTTTATGTTCTAAGCGCTTCTGCATACAAATCTATTAACGGGGGTCTAGACTGGGAAGAAATAGATACTCATCATGGAGACTATCATGATTTATGGATTAATCCTAACAACTCAAAAAACATGCTTATCTCAAATGATGGAGGCTCTGAAATTACCTTTGATGGAGGAAATAACTGGTCTAGAATAGATAATATGCCAACAGGTCAATTTTACAGAGTTATAACTGACAATTTATTTCCATACAATATTTATGGAGGACAGCAAGATAATAGCTCTATCAAGATCGCCAGTATTGGTATCGGATCTAGAGGTATTGGGAAAAAAGATTGGTCAGCATCAGCAGGAGGAGAAAGTGCCTTTATTGCATTTGATCCAGATAATCCTACAAAAGCTGTTGGAGGAAGTTATCTGGGCTCAATAGAAATGCTAGATGTATACTCTAAACAAAGTACAAAAATAAAAATAGAGCCAAACTTATATTTAGGCTTAGCTGCAAGAGACATGAAATATTTATTCAATTGGAATGCTCCGATTATTAAATCAAATCATGAAGAAAATACTTATTACCACGGAGCTCAGTATCTATTAAAAACTAAAGATGATGGTATTTCATGGGAAGTTGTTTCTCCTGACCTTACAAGGAATCAAGATGAAAAACAAGGGAAGGGAGGAGGTCCTTATACTGTTGAAGCTGTCGGAGCTGAAAATTATGGTACATTAAGTTATGTTGTAGAATCTGTTCATGAGTCTGGATTAATTTACACTGGAAGTGATGATGGACTAGTCCACATAACTCGAGATAACGGTAAAACATGGAACAACATAACCCCTAAAGGATTGAACGAAACTTTAATTAATGCAATCGAAGTTTCGCCTCATAATCCTGGGACATTATATATAGCAACTACCCGATACAAATTTAACGATCATACTCCTGCAATATTTAAATCTACCAACTATGGAAAAACATGGAAAAATATTTCTAAAGGAATTCTACAAGGAGACTTTACAAGAGTAATTAGGGAAGATTCCTTTAAAGAAAACTTAATATATTTAGGAACTCAAAACGGTCTATATCTTTCATGGAATGGCGGTGATAAATGGTATAAGCTTAATTTAAACTTACCTGTTGTTCCTATTACTGATATGACCGTAAAAGGCAGTGATCTTGTAATAGCTACTCAGGGACGGGCTTTTTGGATTCTTGATGATCTTAATTTAATCAGACAATACGATGATAATTTAAAACTTTATCAAACTGAAAAAACAATTATGCCAAATTGGTATAGCTCTATGAATAATAATTCATCTTCTGGAACAAATCTATTACAAGGAGTTAATCCTCCAAGCGGAATGGTTATTTATTATAGTCTGCCAAATCTAAAGTCTAATCAAGAAGTAAAACTTAAAATTTTAAATTCAGATGGAGAAATAGTCAATAGTTTTACCTCTATTTCTGATAAAAATCATATTGACTACGAGGGAGGTCCTTCAAAAAAAAATAAATTGTCTTCAAAAAAGGGAATTAATAGATTTGTTTGGAATTTAAGACATTCAATGCTTAAAGGAATTCCTATAGCCTATATTGAAGGAAGCTATAGAGGACATAAAGCGATTCCTGGTAATTATAAGTTAATCCTTTCACACTCTGACAAAACCTTTGAGATTTCTACTGAAATTTTAAAAAACCCTATGCAATCTGTTTCAGATGAGGATTTTAAATTATATGACGAGTTTATGAAAAACGCTGAAAAGACTTATAACGAAATGACAGTTATGACCAATGAGCTTCACAAAGTTGAAAATCAACTAAAAAATTTGAAAATGAATTTAAAAAGTTCTAATCATTTAGAGCTTTCCTTAAAAGCTGAAAAATTAATTTCAGAATTATCTAAATGGGATAAAATAATGGTTCAAAGACTTTCAAAGGCATATGATGATGTTGAAAATTTTGAAAATGGATTTACTGCTCATTATTTAACAATGATAAATGACGTAGATAGTGAGTTGCCTCGTGTCACTGAAGGAGCAATTAGAAAAATGGCTGAATTAAATAAAAAATGGAAAGCATATAAGAATCAAGCGAATCAAGTAATTAAACCTAAAATAACTGAATTTAATTCAGAATGTCAAAAAAATGGAATCGGGGCGATTTACACAAATTAGGTTATTATAATTTTTTAAATCTGATAAATTATTTATATTAGAGGGTTACAATTAAATAAACAACTTTAAAATAATGAAAAAATTTAGTCTTTTTATGATTCTTTTCTTTTTTGCAGTGGGTCTTTCTTTTGGGCAAAGATCAAATGCTAAGGAATCAGAAAAGTTTTATACTAAAAATTGGAAAGTTGTTAAAGACGATAAGAACTCTTCATGGTCCAGTTTAAAACCGGTTGAAAAAGTTAATACAAATCGAAGCTCATCAAACCCTAAAGCGATTAATTCTTCTACTGTTTCGTATAAGCCAAGAAAAATCAAGAAGTCAACTTATCCTTCTACTTTATCAAATAATTCTTTGAAAAACAGAAGTGTTAAAAAGTCTGGGGCTCTCACTAAAAGAAGATCAACATTAACTAAGTCTAACAGGGTTTCTCCTGATAAAAAGAAATTATTTAAAAGTAATAAAGAAAACTAATTACCTTCCGTTTTCACTTTAATTGAACCAAAAAATTAATATTTAATTTTTTAATATTAATCTTACAAAAATTTTTATCTCTTTAAATGAGAGCACTAGCAACTAAAAGCAACTTGAGATTTATATCACACAATCCATCAGGAAATTTTGTTAAATCAATAATCCTTTGTTATTTAAAAAAATCAAAAAAATAAATTATTCACATTCTTGATTAATTTTTGATTTTAAATAAGGACATTTGCTAGATGAGAAAAAAAATAACTTTGTTTTTATGCCTTTTTTTTCTTGCTTGCTCTAAAGATGAAACAAGATTAGAATGTGAGTTTTCTGAGCAGGTGTGTTTTGCTCTTGATCAATTAAACTTAAATAAAAAAATTTGGATTGATTCAAATATAACATCGTATTCGATGAATATTCAATTCAGCTGTTATTGTCTTGCATGGGAGCCTTACTCTGTAGTTGTCCAAGAAGATGTTTTAGACTCTGTTTCTGGGAATGAAGAATGGGGATATGAAGGTAGACCAATGACTATAAATGCTTTATTTGAAATAATTGAAAATAAAATTATTGAAAATCCATTTTTATTTGAAGTTAATTATAATTCAAAATATGGTTACCCAGAGGAATCTTATTTTGATATGGATGAAATGATTGCAGATGAAGAAATTGGATATTATATAACAAATTTTCAGCCTTTATAGTATTACTGATGAAAAGTCATGGTCTAAAAGAAAACCTTACTCAATTTATCTTACTATTAATTGTAAATGCTTTCGTGGGAGGAATGATTGGAATTGAAAGGACAATAATTCCACAATTTGCCTCTAACAACTTTAATATATCATCCCATTCAGCAATTCTTTCCTTTATAATTGCTTTTGGAATGACTAAAGCTTGCACAAATTTATTATTTGGAAAATTAGCTAACCTAATGGGCAGACGAAAACTTTTAATTATAGGTTGGTTATTTGCAATTCCTGTCCCTATAATTTTAATAAATGCTAATTTTTGGAGCTGGATTATTTTTGCAAATATTTTATTAGGCATAAATCAAGGATTAACCTGGAGTAGCACAGTCAATATGAAAATTGATCTAGTTGGTTTAAAAGACAGGGGATTTGCAATGGGCTTAAATGAATTTTCAGGATATCTAGCCTTAGGAATAACAGCATATCTAACTGGATTTATTGCGCAAAACTATGGGCTTACTCCATATCCATTTTATTTAGGGTTGATTGTTGCAATTATAGGGCTGTTTCTATCAGTTTTATTTGTAAAAGAAACTACCCCTTTTGTCAATATGGAAATGCAAAAAAATACATCAAAACCTTATGAAAATGTGTTTATTGAAACCACATTAAAAAACAAAACTCTAAGTTCTGTTACTCAAGCAGGGTTAGTTAACAACCTTAATGATGGCATGATATGGGGTTTGCTTCCAATTCTTTTACTTTCTCTAAACTTGAACAATGAAAAAATAGGAATTATTGTTGCAGCTTATCCAATATTTTGGGGCTTTGGTCAATTATTTACAGGTAAAATGTCTGACTTATATTCAAAAAAAAAGATGCTGTTTTGGGGAATGCTTATTCAAGGTGTTTCAATTATTTTTTTTACTTATACAACTAATTTTATTTTACTTCTTTCTTTAAGTATTATTCTCGGAATAGGAACTGCAATAGTATATCCTACTTTTTTAACTGTAATTGCTGATGAATCTCCGCCAATACAAAGAGCTGAATCAATTGGTGCATTTAGACTTTGGAGAGATCTCGGCTATGCAATTGGTGCCATCATTTCTGGAATTACTGCAGATGTTTTTGGAATTGAATATTCAATACTAATAATAGGATTTATAACTATACTATCATCGTTTGTAATTCAATTAAGAATGCCTTAATGATAAAATTACCAACCAGACTTATTTTCATAAGTATTATCCCATCTTGTAAGTGTAACTTTTTGTCTTGTATAAAATTGAACACCTTCATTTCCTTGCATATGTAAATCTCCATAGAATGAATCATTCCATCCAGAGAAAGGGAACATTGACATAGGCGCTGGAACACCAACATTAATTCCAATCATTCCACAATTAACATTTGATCTGAAATTTTTAGCTGCTGATCCACTTTGGGTAAAAATACTAGATCCATTTCCATAGTTTAACTGATTTATCCAAGATATAGCTTGTTCTAAATTTTCAGGATTCATCATTGATAATACGGGACCAAAAACTTCATGTTTAAAAATAGTTGTATTTGGAGTTACATCTGCAAAAAGGGTTGGTCCGACAAAGAATCCTTCTTTATTTAAAAGGTCTCTTCCATCTCTAACAAGATTAGCTTCTTTAGAAACATTTCCAATTATTCCCGCTATCCTTTCTTTCGAAATTTCATCAATTACTGGCCCCATTCCTATTTTTAAATCTTTCAATGGATCTCCAACTTTCAACTCATTCATTGCTGTTATAATTTTATCTTTCAAAGAGTTCCCTATTTCACCTACAGCCACCAAAAGAGAGCCAGCCATACATCTTTGACCAGCACACCCAAAAGAAGCACTCATAACAGCTCTTAAAGTGGAATCCGGATCAGCATCTGGCATAACTACCAAAGCATTTTTAGCTGCACCTCCAGCTTGAACTCTTTTACCGTATTGATTTCCAAGTGAATAAACATACTTTGCTATTTTTGAAGATCCAACAAAACTAATTGCTGAAATGTCAGGATGAGTACATAGAGTATCTACAACTTCCTTGCCTCCATGAATTAAATTCATTACTCCTTCTGGCAATCCAGCTTCTTGAAGTAATTCAACTAATTTAACTGCAGTAAGTGGGACTTTTTCACTAGGTTTTAAAATAAATGTATTCCCACAAGCTATTGCAATTGGAAACATCCACATTGGAACCATTGCTGGAAAATTAAATGGACTAATCCCCACACAAACCCCAAGAGGCTCTTTTAGACTATAAGCATCAATGTTTTCTGCTACTTGAGAAAGAGATTCTCCCTTTTGATGCTCTGCGATACCACAAGCAAACTCAACTACTTCAAAGCCTCTTTGAATATCTCCCCTAGCCTCAGCTAATGTTTTTCCATTTTCAGTTGAAATAAGCTTAGCTATATCTTCAAAGTTTTGCTTAATTAAGGTTCTATAATTATGCATAATATTTGCCCGGTTTGTTGGTGGCTCTTTTGACCACTTAGGAAATGCCTTTTTTGATGACTCAATTGCTTTGACAACTTTTTTTGAATCACACATGGGGGTTCTAGCAATTATATTTCCATTTGCCGGATTAAACACATTAGTGAACTTTTCAGTTTTAATAAGCTCCCAAGTTTTTCCAATTAAAGAAGGAACAATTTCAATGGATAGCGACATAATATTTATTTTTATATACAGAATTCCTTTTTAAAACCCTATAATTATTTTTAAAACAAAATAAAATTAAGATGATTTCTAAGATAATACTAAGTTTTAATCTGAAACTCTCCTGATTTGTTGTAAAAAATTTTTATCAGATTCTTTTATAAGAATTCCTTTGGAAGAATATAACTCACTTTTTATAACTAATCTTTCATGATTTAAAAAAATTATATATATAGGTTTAAGGTATAAAGTTGAATTTATAACTACTTTATCTAGTTCATAGTAAATTTCGGTCTGAACCCCATTTTCATATTTAGAAATATATCTAGACAAAGTTCCCGTCTCATTTCCAGGATTTTGATTTTTAAATGAATTACTGAAGGAAAAAAAATCTTCTCTATAAGGTATTTTTATATTAACTAAAGAATCATTTTTACTCCTCCAAAAGCCTTTTTTATCCAAATAAAAGTACATAGTATTGGAATATTCTTCTGGGGAAAGAAGATTATCAAAACTCTCAAAAGATTTTTTAGCTATATAGTAATTTTCATTTTTATTAAAGTAACATCCAAAAAATAAAAAAACTCCTGTAATTATTATTTTCTTCAAACCTGATAATACTTTAACTCCTTTTTAACCGTCCTTTGATATTTTTTTAACATATATAAATTTACCTTTATGGTCTTAATAGGCTTTATCATTTAACTTTTAATTGGTTTTGTTTAATCCGTGTGCTTTTTTAAGTGCACGGATTTTTTTATTGAGATACTTCATATTCAAATTCCCAATTAGGATTATCTAAAACATTAATAATATAACGCACAGTTAATTCTTCTCCTTTTTTTATTTCTGTTATAGTTTCTAACCTGATATGATTAATTGTTCCCATTAAAGGGTCTAAATTACTTTTTAGAGCTTTACAATTAGGAATTTCATGATGATTGATAAACCCTCCTAATGACAATCGAATATATCCATCCGGAAATCGCGAATCTAGAACATGAGAAATCCCAAGATCTGTCCCCTTTGGAATATTTGAAATAGCAAATAACCCTAATCCATCAATTTTACTTTTGGAAATTGTTAGAAAATCAGGTAAAGGTCTATATGAATAATCTTTTTTTTTCAAAAACTTAAAAATTATTACATATTGAAATTAAAAAACTTTTAACAAAAATTTCTATAACTGTTAATCAATTTTTTAAAGATTTATCTTTTAATTCTAATCAACCCTTCCTGTGAAACAGACGCAATCAAAGTTCCAGATTTCGAAAAAATACTCCCCCTTGTAAACCCTCTAGCAGATGATGCACTGGGGCTATCCATTGCATATAACAACCAATTATCAATTTCAAAATCTCTATGAAACCACATTGCATGATCAATGCTTGCTATAAATACAGACTTCTGATTAATTTGTTCTCTATGAGGTTTTGTTGCCGTAGCTATTAAGTTTATATCCGAAGAAAATGCTAATAATTGTTGTTTTTCTGGCAAACCTATTCGACTCTTTTCTTTGGTTTTTAGCCAAACATGACTGTATGGAATTGCATTTTTTGTTTCTATATGAGACATTATTTCTACTGGCTTAATATCAAACATTTTCAGTTGAGCTTTTTTTAAACTTTTATAATAATTTGGATTTTTATACTTGATCCGCTCTACCTGCTGCATATCACTTGTGAGCACTTCTGGAGGCAAAATGTTTGGTGCATCTATCTGATGATCAACCCCAGTTTCATTTTTTTGAAAAGATGCTGCCATATTAAAAATAGCTTTTCCATTTTGATATGCAACCACTCTTCTTGTTGTGAAGCTATTTCCATCACGAATTCTATCAACCTCATATTCTACCGGTAAATCAATATCTCCCATTAAAATAAAATACCCATGAAGGGAATGAGCAATTCTATTCTCTGGGACTGTTTGATATGCTGCATGTAGGGATTGTGCTAATATCTGACCTCCAAAAACTCGTCCCCACGAAGCAGGATAATTTTGGCCTATAAATTTTGTTTGACTTAATTTTTCGAGCCTAATCAGGCTTAAAAGCTCTTTAAGAGATTCCATTTATTTTTTTATTCTTAGAGTCCAAATCTCGTTAAGAGGCTTTCCTTTTGAACTTAGACCGCTATGGTACCAATCATTTTCTTTTTTCTCATACTTAAATGTTAATGCTTGTCCTGATCTACTATTGTCACGAGAAAAGTAAGCTATAGACTCCTTATACTCTCCATCATTTGCAGAATATTTTCCACCTCCGCATCCATAAAATTGAAATGTATCTGTATTAAATGCTGTCCATTGAAAATACCCATCTACTAAAAATTTTAAAGTCTTTCTAGAACGACTAGTGTCTCTTCTTTTTTCTAAACCATCTGATCCTATCCTTCCAGCCATAAGCCATTTACCGTCGAGTTCTAATTTTGAGCTTGAAACTCTCTGCGCTTTATCTGGAAAAACATACTCTACATCAGTAATGCTATCATTTATAAAATTTGAATTAAATTCAAATTTAACCATTAAATAATCTGCTTTTTTTTCATAGAACCCACCTCGAGTTCTCAAAAATTTAGGAGGATCATTTTCGTAAACAGTTTCAACCAAATACTCGGAATCCATCTGGACCTTATATGTTATAATATTACCATTTTCGTTAGTATTCCATTGGTAAACTTGTCCAAAAGTATATTGGAAAAAAAATAAAAAAAATATATATACTTTATAATTCATTAGTTCCTGTAATTTAATGCTGGTTCTCTTTCTCCTATCAAAGGGGTGTATATAAAATTCTGACCTCTTTTCAAAAGAAACTCTTCTTTAGCTTTCTCAATCAATTTAGGATTGTCTATCAATTGCATTCCAGTTAGAGTCATTGTTTTTGCGGCTATAACCATTCCTTTTAATCCAATACTTGTTCCTCCTGCCGCAACAGCCTGCCAGCTATGGGCTGGGGTTCCTGGCACCCAGGTGGCTGCGTTAAAACCAACCGTAGGTATAGCAAAGCTAACATCTCCGACATCTGTAGACCCTGAGCCTTTTGCTTTTATTGAAGAATTATATGGTTGGATGTTTTTAACATATTTTGTATCTAGCTTTAGACCTAAACTATTTGAAATTTTTTCTGCAAAATCATATTCTTCATCAGAATAATCATATCCTCCAATTTTTTCAAGATTATCATAAACACGCTTTTGAAGAGATTCTATATGAAGTAGCTCATGAGTTCCTCCAATCATTTCGTAATCCATAGTTGTTCCAGTTCCTATGGCAGCTCCTTTTGCAGCATTAACAATTCGATCAAAAACTTTAATAACCTCATCTCTATTTGTATGTCTTGAATAATAATATACTTCGGCAAATGCTGGAACGACATTTGGAGCTTCGCCCCCTCTAGTTATAACGTAATGTATTCTGGTACTTTCATCAACATGCTCTCGCATCATATTTACCATAGAGTTCATGGCTTCGACAGCATCAAGAGCTGATCTTCCTTTTTCAGGAGCAGCAGCAGCATGAGCAGAAACCCCATAAAATCTAAACTTAGCGGATTTATTAGCTAGAGCTGGTTTTGGACTTGCATCATTTAAAGATGAAGGGTGCCAATGAAGAGCAATATCAGAGTCATTAAAAAGTCCAGCTCTAGTCATATAAACTTTTCCAGAACCACCCTCTTCAGCTGGACATCCAAAGAACTTCACGGTTCCACTTTTTTTTGTTTTAACTAAGTATTCCTTTAAGGCAATTGCTGCTGCAACTGATGCAGTTCCAAATAAATGATGTCCGCATGCATGTCCAGCTTTTCCGTTATTTGACTCCTTGTATGGAATTGCCTTTTGAGATAATCCCGGTAAGGCATCATATTCACCTAAAATTGCTATTTCTGGTGAGCCTGATCCATAATTTGCAATAAAAGCAGTTGGTATTCCAGCAACTCCTTTTTGAATGGAAAACCCTTCTTGTTTTAAAAGCTCCTGAAGAATTGCAGCACTTTTATATTCTTGATAACCCATTTCAGCTAAATTCCATATAGAGCTAGCGGCAGCCTCATATTTATTTTTATTATAATCAATTGATAATAAAATTTCATCATGTTTTTTTTGAGAATATAAAACGGCACATGTGAAAAAAATAAAAATGAATTTGAAGTCTTTCATAAAAAATTTCATTTATCTAATATAAATGTACTTAGAATTTTTAGAACTTTATTTAAACTCATCATTCCATTCTAATGTCTCAATCAACTTAACAACATCTTTTTCTAAATATTTTATTGCAGGAAATAAAGAATCATAATTTGGTTTGGCATAAAAATATAATGACCCCATCAAAAAGTTTTCAATGCTATCAGTTAAAAAAAATTGAATTTGTGAGGCGGCATCACCAATAACGTTGAACATAGTTCCGTAAACTTTTTTTTCTTGATTTATAAATATCCTTTCGGGAATTTCTTGAGCTTTTCTAATATGTTTACTCGGAAGTTTATAGGCATCATTTAGAAGTGAATCTAAATTATTTTTAATTGGCACATATGAAAGATAAAGCGTTGCTTTTAATTCTGAATAAACTAGGTTATGAGCATTAAAAGTCTGATTTATTTTAGCAATTGAATTATACTGATAATTGAAATTGTTTGATAATTTATTTTTTTTATAAACAGGGTTGGGATAATTCAAACTAAGCCTACCTATTGGTTTTGGTTGATAAATTTCAGAGCAACTAAAAAACAATACAAATAATAATATATATTTCATCATTTCTGCTCTGGAATAGTAACCTTAATTGTTTTAATTCTCTTGTTCTCAACAATTTCTATTGTAAAAATATACCCTTCAATAGAAAATTTTTGACCAGGAATGGGAAGAACTTGAATGGCTTCTAATAAAAAACCAGCTAAGGTCTCAGCCTCTGCACGAACTTTATCAAAAGAAGAGGTGTCTTGAATTTCTAGAGCTTTATAAAAATCTTTGAGGCTTATTTTACCTTCAAAAACATAATTATACTCGTCAAGCTGTGAATAGTTTAGTGATAATTCATCAAACTCGTCACTAATATCTCCTACTATTTCTTCCAATATATCCTCAAGTGTTATAAGTCCTGATGTTCCACCATACTCATCAACAACTATAGCTAGATGAATTTTCTTTTGTTGAAATTCAGTCAAGAGGTCATCTAATTTTTTATATTCAGGAACATAAAATGGTTCTCTAATTAATTTTGTCCAATCAAACTCATTATTCTTAAAATGTGGCAAAAGATCCTTCACATATAAAATCCCATCAACTTGATCAAGATGCTCGGAAAAAACAGGAATTCTAGAAAACCCATTATCAGTAATTTTTGGAATTATCTCCTTTAACGATTCCTTTTTTGATAATGAAAAAATATCTATTCTTGGGCACATTACTTCTTTAGTGTCTGTATTTCCAAAATTCACTATTTCCTTTAAAATCTTTTGTTCTTCTTTTGTAGTTTCTTTATCAGAAGTTAATTCCAAAGCTTGAGACAATTCATCAACTGAAAAATTACTTTTAGAGCCAAATCTATTTTCTAATAAATATGTCATTTTACTCATTGGTGAGGTTAAGAAAAAAAGGATATATGAATCAATTATCTTGATTGGCTTTGCCATTATTTTGGCAAATTTTATGGCATTTCTATTAGCATAAACTTTTGGTAAAATTTCTCCAAAAAGTAAAATTATTAAAGTAATTATTCCAATCTCAACAATTAATTTTAGAATTGGATTATTAGAGTTTTGAAAAATAATTCTACTAAGGTTTGCAAATATTAAAACTATGGCAATATTTATAAAATTATTAGTAATTAAAATAGTTGCTAATAGACGCTTTGGTTTTTTTAGAAGGTCTTTTATTCTTCTAACTTTTTCTCCATCTTCTTCTAAATAATTTTCTATTTCAGAAGGGCTTAGTGAAAAAAAAGCTATTTCAGATCCTGATATTAAAGCAGATAAAAAAAGTAGTACAATTAATATGATAAGCTGAAAAATAATTAATAAGTCCATGCATTATTAAAGTTTGTTTTATGCTTGAAACTTAAAATGGTAAATCATCTTCTTTTTCAGAATCAATTTTTTCATTCTTTATATTTAAATCCTCAGATTTTGAAGAACCCTCATCAGCTTTATTAGATAAAAAAGTAAATTCATTTACAATTACCTCAGTGCTGAATCTATCTTTACCTTCTTGATCCTGCCACTTTCTGGTTTTAAGTTTTCCTTCAACAAAAATCTTATCCCCTTTACCAACATACTTTTCAAAAATTTCAGCAGCCTTATTTCTTACAATTACGTTATGCCATTCAGTTTGTGTAATTTTTTCTCCAGATGATTTGTTAGTATAACTTTCGTTAGTAGCTAAAGGAAATCTTCCAACACAGCCTCCCCCATCAAAATAATGCATTTTAACATCATCGCCTAAATGTCCAATTAGCATAACCTTATTAAGAGTTCCACTCATATACAATAATTTTTAGTTTTCTATATCTCCAAAGATAAAAAATCAATTGAGCGTGTTGTAAAATTGTGTAATAAATTTTTCAATTACAATCGGAACTGGTAATGATAATGCTTGTTCTTTATCAAAGGGAAGTGTCGAATTTTTAGAAAGTCTTATATCCCAAAATTGAATAATTAGTTTTTGATGAGTTAATTTATGTTTTATAGGTCTATCGAAGGTTAATTTAATGCTAAAACCTTCATTAGAAGAATATTCTTTAATAGTTTTATGGAACTCAATATTAGGGCTTTTTAAAATATTATTTGATTCTATCATTGGAAACTGGTATAAGTTATTCCATATTCCTTTATTAATAGTTTTTTTTAAAACAATTTGTCTTTTAAAATTATGGATAACTAAATAATTAAGAAAACGAGTCTTAACTTTTAATTTTTTTGTTTTAACTGGATAAAAATCGGTTTTATTGTTATTAAAAGCATAACATTTATTTGACATAACGCACTCATTACAATCTGGGTTTCTAGGTTTACATTGAACTGATCCAAAATCCATCATAGCTTGATTAAAATCTCCTGGTGGTTGACCAACAATTAATTTATTAGCTTTTATCTTAAATTTTTTAAACCCTTTCAGAGAATCTATTGGACTTTTAATTCCAAAAAATCGACTAATTAGTCTAAAAGAATTTCCATCAATAACTGCCTCTGGAATATCGAAACATATTGAACAAATTGCACTTGCTGTATAGTCTCCAATTCCTTTAAGCTTCATTAATTCTTTATGAGATTTTGGAAAAATTCCGTTAAATTCATTAACAATTCTTTTAGCTGTAAGGTGTAAATTTTGAGCTCTTGAATAATAGCCAAGACCTTGCCATAGTTTTAAAACAGTTTCTTCTTCTGATTTTGCTAAATGAAATATTGTAGGAAATTTATTTAAAAATTTTTTATAATAAGGACGTCCCTGGTTGATTCTAGTTTGTTGTAAAATAATTTCTGATATCCATATTTTATATGGATCCTTTGATGCTCTCCAAGGTAGGTTACGAGAATTTTTCTCATACCATTTCATAAGTTTTTTGGAAAAAATCATAGATTCAAATATAACCTACTAACTTAAATATTAAAACATGCCTTAGAGATTGTTAATAATTTATATATTTGCTTGCCGTTAAAGTATTTAATAAAAAATTAAAAAAATGACTAAAGCAGATATTGTAGCAAACATTTCAGAAAAACTTGGATTAGATAAAGGAGACGTTCAATCAGCTGTTGAAAATTTCATGAGTGAAATAAAAGGTTCCTTAGAAAAAGGTGAAAATGTTTATTTGCGTGGTTTCGGAAGTTTTATTGTAAAAACTCGTGCAGAAAAAACTGGACGCAATATATCAAAAAATATTGCTGTTAAAATTCCTGCTCATAATATTCCTGCTTTTAAACCTGCTAAAATTTTTGCAAAGGCAGTTAAAACAAAGGTTGCTGTCAAATAAAATAAGATTAAAAACAATTAATAAGCATATATGCCGAGCGGTAAAAAAAGAAAAAGACATAAAGTAGCTACTCATAAACGTAAGAAACGTAGGAGAGCTAATCGTCATAAAAAAGACTAAGTGTATTAGGTAATGCACTCTAAAAACCAAACCCAAGTTCATTGAAAAGCTTTAGCAAATACTAAAGCACAGGTTAATACCTGAAATTTATTGTTTAATCAACTATAAATTAAAACTTATAGTTATAAAATTTATCAGAGTGAAGAAAGAACTGATTATCCGATC
>MDTG01074667.1_pt1 | contig 14326 bp, 12 predicted proteins | sample 811421 | NCBI WGS metagenome assembly MDTG01 (sample SAMN05326645, study PRJNA326480) | marine metagenome | isolation source: seawater | place: Pacific Ocean: South East | collected 2011
TAAATCAGACAGTAAGGCTGCCAGTTGTTCATTTTTTGCTGAAAACGACTTCATCAGCCACCTCTTGGCTCTGTGTATCATCTGTATCCTATGATAATATTTAGCATTATCTAATCATAACACTGATGGAAGCTAATTCTCGCATGAGCCACACTGATCGTAAAATTTTGGTGACAAACGCGTTGCCCTACGCGAACGGTCCAATTCATATTGGCCACCTTTTAGGCTATATCCAGGCGGATATTTGGGTTCGTTTTCAAAAGCTACGTGGTCATGAGTGCCACTATATGTGCGCCGACGATGCTCACGGCACCCCGATTATGCTTAAAGCTCAACAGCTGGGCATTACTCCTGAACAAATGATAGGCGATATGCAACGCTCGCATGAAGCTGATTTTGCAGGTTTTAATATCGGCTTTGACGACTATTACACAACCCACAGTGAAGAAAACAAAGTATTGGCAGAAACTATCTACCAACGCTTAGACGACGCCGGTCATATCAAAACTGAAGTGATTGAACAGTTATATGATCCCGAGAAGCAAATGTTCCTACCTGACCGCTTCGTTAAGGGTGACTGCCCCGAGTGCGGTGCTGAAGATCAGTATGGTGATAACTGTGACGTGTGCGGCGCGACCTATGCACCCACCGATTTGAAAAATCCACGCTCGGTGGTATCAGGAGCGACACCTGAGTTACGTCAATCAGAGCATTACTTTTTTGATCTTCCGGCATTTGGCGACATGCTAAAGAGCTGGACGCGCTCGGGCTCTTTGCAAGGTGAAATGGCCAATAAATTGAATGAGTGGTTCGAGCAAGGCTTGCAACGCTGGGATATTTCTCGCGATGCGCCTTACTTTGGCTTCAAAATTCCTGGCACCGAAGATAAATACTTCTATGTTTGGTTGGATGCCCCCATTGGATACATGAGTAGCTTTAAGCACTACTGTGATACAACCGGTAACGCTAACTGGGATGAGTATTGGCAAGCCGATAGTAACGCCGAAGTCTATCACTTCATTGGTAAGGACATTATCTACTTCCATAGTTTGTTTTGGCCCGCCATGTTGAAAGGGGCGCAGTTCCGTCAACCGACCAACGTGTGGGCACATGGTTTTATTACGGTTAACGGCACCAAGATGTCGAAGTCTAAGGGCACCTTCATCAAAGCACGTACGTACCTTGACCATTTGAATCCTGAGTATTTGCGTTACTACTTTGCAGCCAAGCTGACGAGTCGTATTGACGATTTGGATTTAAATTTGACTGACTTTGCTCAACGCGTGAATTCTGATCTGGTTGGTAAGGTGATTAATATTGCCAGCCGCTGCGCCGGCTTTATCACCAAAAAATTCGACGGTAAGCTCTCTGCTTCGGTAGCTGACTCTGCGTTGTTGGAAGACTTTCAGCAGGTAGGCACTGAGATTGCCGATCTGTATGAACAGCGCGAGTTTTCTAAAGCGATGCGCGAAATAATGACCTTGGCTGATCGCGCGAATCAGTACATCGCAGATAAAGAACCATGGCAACTGATTAAAAATCCGGATGCAGCCAGTGAGGTGCATGATATTTGCTCGCTTGGTATCAATTTATTCCGCATTCTGATGGTATACCTTACGCCAGTGGTGCCTGAACTTTCTAAATCGGTTCAGCATTTCTTAAATGACCAGTTTACCTGGGAAAGCCACAAACAGGTTTTAACCAACCACCCTATTGATAAGTTTAAAGCATTGATGCAACGCGTAGAAATGAAGGACATTGAGCAGATGTTAGAAGACTCAAAAGAGCAACAAGCGGCCGCGGCAACACCAGCGGTCAAGGCTGAGGTTAACGATGAACTCAGCAAGGAGCCCATTGCAGAAACTATTAACTTTGATGAATTTGCGAAAGTTGATTTGCGCGTGGCTCTGATTGTTAATGCTGAGCACGTTGAAGGGGCAGACAAATTACTTAAGTTGACATTAGATTTGGGCGGCGAACAGCGCCAAGTGTTTGCGGGGATAAAGTCTGCATACGCACCTGAAAGTCTGATTGGTCAACACACCGTTATGGTGGCTAATCTGGCGCCGCGTAAAATGCGCTTTGGAATGTCGGAAGGCATGGTGCTAGCGGCCGGCCCAGGTAAAGATGAAATTTATATCTTAAATCCACACGAAGGCGCTAAACCTGGCATGCGTGTTATGTAAACCGTCAGGTTACGACACATCGATGAGCTTACATCCATGTTCGTAACCTGAGTCACCGGCATCGTCCACCCGCACGACGATGCCGGTGGCGCGTAAGTCAGCGGTACTGCCTGCTGCTCTTACAATCACGTCAAAATGTGTTCCAACATCAAGCCGTTCCGGCAATATCAACAGAACACCATGCGCACTTAAGTCACAACACTCGCCCGTTAATGTCTTATTATTTACCTCGACAGAGGCGGGTGTTTTAACAGGCACTCGACGGTCACTACGTTTGTCATCATCGTGCATTGTGTCGTTCCTAAAGTTTTGAAATTTACATTCAGGAATAGCACACACTGGCCGATAAGAAAATAACAATGCTTCATGATGGTGAGAAAATAGTGGCTTTTAATAATCAAAATTCTATTGTGCGCGCGTCTTTTAACTTAGGTCAGCCCATTAAACATAGCTTATACGGCTATGAAGGTGTCGTTGTAGATGTCGACGCTGCCTTCAGCTTGAGCGATGACTGGTATCAACGCCAGGTATTCTCCGGGGCCAATAAAGACCAACCGTGGTATCTCATTTTAGTAAAAAACTCATCGATTCAAACCTATGTGGCGGAGAGTTGCTTACGTGAAGTCGATAGCCAGCCTCGGGTGAACCAATCGCTACTGCGTCAAATTAGCGACCCTGCGTTAGCTGGATTACAAAAACACAGTTGATCCATTGCCCTACTATGAGCCTAAATGTACCATGAGGGTAACGTACTTATAAGGGACATAAGGTTATGGTAGAAGAAACTATTTTCACCAAAATTATTAATCGCGAGATTCCTGCGGATATCGTGTACGAAGACGATCACGCACTCGCGTTTAAGGACATCAATCCTCAAGCCCCCGTGCACCTGCTCATTATTCCCAAAAAAGCGATCGCTACCATCAATGATATTGATGAGGAAGATGCGGGTCTGGTCGGTCACTTGTACGTGGTTGCAGGTAAACTAGCCGTGCAGTATGGATTCGCAAAAGACGGCTATCGCTGCGTGATGAACTGTAATGAGCACGGCGGCCAATCGGTGTACCATATTCACTTACACTTGTTGGCGGGCAAACCCTTAGGTTGGCCCCCCTATACGGATAAGCCAAAGCAAGTTTGAGTTAAGGTCGATAGCGTGGGTCAAGAATTTGATCCACGCGCCACACGTTCTTTTCTTTAACTAATACAATATCTCGACGGTCTTTCACCATCTCACCATCATACGAGCCATCAAAAACCAGTGTGACACGTTGCTCGTCGTCACGATTCAAGTACTGCTTAAATGATGATGGGTCGATAGAAATTTCGACGCGATCAAAGTAGCGGTTTAACACATAACGTTGTACGGCGCTTACAGAACCGTAGTGCTCTATTAACTGAGACATTCGTTCAGAAGCAAAGTGCTTTGCCACATTTAAATCATCCTCGCGATAAATCGCATAGTAAAAACTCAATGCGGCATGCATTTTGCTCTGAGTTTCGTGACTGGTCTCTTGCCCCATACTATTGGTGTAGCTGATTTCTTTGGCAGGCTCACAGCCTGCCAATACGCTTAAGATCACGACGACAAAAGCAACTGAGCAACACCTAACGTTAAACTTGGTATTAATCATTACTCGCTACCTTATTGCCCCATTACAATGCCTTCGCGACGCGGATCCGCACCACCTTGTAACTGCCCGTTGGGTAACACCGTAATGCCGTGAATACCGCTGTTTAAATCAATGATTTTGACATCATGACCGCGCTTTTCTAAAGCTTCTTTCAGCGTTGCAATATCACGCCCTTTCTCCAGCGCAGTATAATCATTACGATTAGTCACGTGACCTAAATCAATGGCTTGTTGCATGTCTAAATTCCAATCGAGCAACCCCACAACCGTTTGGGTGACATAATTGATAATTCGACTGCCACCAGGCGATCCCAACGCATGCACAACGTGGTCGCCCGCTTCGTTGAGTACGATGGTCGGTGACATGGAACTACGAGGACGTTTACCCGGTTGCACACGGTTTGCTATTTTACGTCCAGCCTCGTCCATCGGTGTTAGCGAGAAGTCGGTAAGTTGGTTATTTAAAATAAATCCACCTGCCATGACCGTAGAGCCAAAGCCCATCTCTATGCTGGTGGTCATGGAAATGACGTTGCCTTCGCTGTCGACAATCGACATATGACTCGTGTTAGGTCGTTCATAAGCAATGTCTTGCTCATACTCAGGCTTCAAGTATAAACCCGGCTTAGCTTTGCCCATATCACGCTCATCGATTTGCTTTGCGCGTTTAGCGAGATAGTCGTTGTTCAACATGCCCTGCATCGGGACGGATACAAAATCTGGATCCGCAATCCATTGATTACGATCGGCAAAAGCCAGTCGAGAGGCTTGGGTAAAGTGATGGGCAAACTGTTCGCCATTTACTTTCCATGACGAGACATCATAGTTCTGCAATATACCCAGTGTTTGCAACGTCGTCAGACCACCAGAGCTCGGCGGTCCCATACCACAGACCTGATACTGACGATACGCATCACAGACCGGTTCGCGGATAATCGCCTGGTACTGGGCTAAATCCTTGGTACTTAGAACGCCAGGCGCTATCGGACTATTCCGCACCGCATCAACAATTTTTTCGGCTAATGGGCCTTGGTAAAACGCATCCGCACCCTGCTTAGCAATCAAGCTCAGGCTATCGGCATAAGCTTTGTTGACCAAAGTCATGCCTGCTTCAATCGGCTGCCCATCAGGAAACAGATAATCTGAAATCGTTGGCATTTTCTTAACGCCTGGGTTGATTTCGCTTTCGACCAACTTAGCTAACCGAGGCGAGACTTCAAACCCGTTCTCAGCTAGATTAATCGCATCTTCAAACAACGGTTGCCAATTTAATTGGCCCCATTTTTGGTGTGCTAATTCCAAGCCACGCAGTACACCGGGTGTTCCCACAGAACGGCCACCTACGACCGCTTCGATCCATGGCGGGGCATTACCGTCCTCGTCAAGAAATAGCGCTTCAGTCGCTTCCATCGGCGCTGTCTCGCGCGCATCGATGGTATACAGTTTTTGTTGCTCGTTATCCCAATAAAGAATAAACGCACCACCACCGATACCGGACGACTGCGGCTCTGTTAAGCCAAGCATTGCTTGTACCGCAATTGCGGCATCAACGGCACTACCGCCTTGTTTTAAAACCTTATAGCCAGCCTCTACGGCATGGGGGTTGGCTGCAGTCACCATAAAGTTATCCGTTACGACTGCTTTTTTATCCGCAAAACCCGTCGCTACTTCTGGCTCGCGCGCTTCTTGCTTTGGCTCAGAGTCTTGTGATGCCGCTGTCGCGCTAGCACTTGTTTGAGCAGGAGAGCAAGCGGCGAGTAATGCCGCGGCGATAGACGATAAAATCCAATGCGAGGTATTAATTGACTTCATGATAGCCCTAACATCTGGTACAAGTAGTGCTCTCTATCATACGGAGCAACAGGAGAACAGGCAAACGCTTATGAACAAAACCCAATCACTCACCAGTGGAGCAATGGCGGCAGCCGTGTTGATTTTAATATCGTTAGTCATGCAATGGCTGCCCTACCACGCAATTTTGACTTATAACAGTGCTCAACTGGGTGAAAGTATCTGGACTTTAGTCAGCGCTCCGTTAGTGCATTTGGATTGGAATCACTGGCTATTTAATATGGCTGGACTCGCATTGGTCGTCGGCATTTTTAATGACCAATTCGATATGCGTCAGTTATTCAATAATTATTTGCTTATCAGTGTAATAAGCGGTGGTCTGCTATGGCTGTGGCCGGAGACGATAGAATATGTCGGATTATCGGGTGTGCTACATGGCCTACTACTGGTATGCCTCATCAATGCGACACTCAAGCAGCCTTGGTACCTAGCAGTCATTGTGGTTTTACTGGGTAAAGTAATTGCCGAGCTAGCAGGCTTTAGACCTGACCATTTTGTCGGTCCGGATGTCGCCTTGATTCATGCAGCCGGCATGATTGCTGGCGGAGTTACTTGGTTCCTGCAACGACGTCGGTTAGCCGACGCCGTAAACAGGCAGAAAACACAGCAGGATTAATCCTGCTGTAGGTTTTCCTCAAACAGCTTATAAATACGACGGTATTCGTTTAACCAACTCTCCGGCTGACGGAAACCATGAGGCTCCACTGGATAAATCGCGGTTTCCCAGTCGGTCTTTTTCAACTCAATCAAACGTTGTACAAGACGCACACTGTCTTGGAAGAATACGTTGTCATCTACCATCGGTGAGTTGATCAATAACGCGTCTTCTAAACCATCCGCAAAATAAATGGGAGAGCTACGACGGTAAGCGATCGCATCATCCTGCGGTAAGTTAAGAATATTGGACGTATAACCTGTGTTGTAATGTGCCCAGTCGGTCACCGGACGCAACGCCGAGCCGGCTTGGAATAAGCCAGGTTCTTTAAATAGCGCCATAAAGGTTAAAAAGCCACCATACGAGCCACCATAAGTACCCATGCGCTCGCCATCAACATTAACATTGGTTTGTAGCCAATCCGTTACGTCGACCAAATCTTCAACCTCAGGCGTGCCCATTTGGCGATAGATTGCGGTGCGCCAATCACGTCCGTAACCTTTAGAACCTCGGTAATCGAGATCAGCCACGACATAACCTTGCTTGTTAAGGAAGCTATGGAACATAAATTCACGGAAATAACCAGACCAGCCCATGTGCGCATTTTGTAGGTAGCCCGCGCCGTGAATAAAGACGACTGCCGGATATTCTTCTGCTCGTTCGGCATCAAAGCCTTCCGGTTTGTATACCCGTGTATAAATCGGTTCATCTACGTGGGATGAAGCAATGGGTACGATTTCCGGCGCGGTCCAGTCGATACTTAAAAACTTCTCCGACACAGTGTGTGTAAGTCGCTGTGCTTCGTCTGTCGCATCTGCATTCTTAACGTAAAGCTCAGGCGGCATCAGTGGTGTCGAATATGTCAGGAGTAACTTCTCACTCGTTGGACTTAATTCGTAGCCCGTCATTCCACCTAAGTCAGTGAGCTGTTCGGGTTCACTTGAGCCATCTACTGCGACACGATAAATCTCATAAATACCGGGGTGGGGTTGATTGGCTTGAAAGTACAACTGACTGCTGTCAGCCGATAGTGTCGGTGTTTCCACCACGTATTGGCCTTCAGTCAATTGCGTGGTTTGTTTATCGAGATCACGCGCATACAGATGTGAGTAGCCATCCGCTTCGGACATGAACCAAAGCGTATCGTGATCGACCCAACCAAACTCATTGTGTGTGTAATTAATCCATGCATCGTCGTGTAAGCGATCTTGCTGCTCTAACTGCTTAGCGCCGAAGTCGACGGTCGCAATCCAACGATCCTTGTTGTCCCAAGCTTCGAGCATAACGGCCACTTCCGAACCTTCTTGGTTCCACTGAATCGCACCGTTTTCCCAGCCCCAGTCAGCCATCAACTGAATAGCACGAGGTTCTTTTTTGCTTTCGTATGACTGACCTTCCGCTTTGGCATTTTCAGATTTTACCGCAGCCAACACGTCTTCGTTCCAGCCGTCGAGTGTGTTGTAGGTCAAACTCGTTTGAGTGTGCGTCTGCAGATCCAGCAACACTAACTGATGTTGCTGAGGTTTTGCATCGGCGACACGGCGACGCACTTTCTCCGGCTCAATGCGACCATCTTCTGTGATGTAGTTCGGCATGATATCGCCGTCATCGCGCCAACTCTGTGGCTCGGACATAGCAACCAACAGGTAACGTCCGTTCGGCGACAGGCGTCCATCGACCCATTGCATACGTTTATCAAGATAAAACGCCTGCGGCGCTAATGTGTCATTTTGTTGCTGTAACTGCTGCTGATATTCAAACTGTTCGGCACGATTTTTACGCTCTTTCTGTACGAACTGAATCAGCTTCTGTTCTTCCTTAGCGATATAGTCAGCCGGCGCTTCATTGGCTTGTGGCTCGTCAGCGAACTGGATATCAGCCATTTGCTGTGACAAACCTGAACGTACGTCGATACGGAAAAACTGCTGGCCCTGCTGATAACTTAACGAGCCATCCGCCATCGCTTGAAGGTTGTGCTGACGCTCGCTATCGCGTGTAAGTTGCTTTACTTCTCCATTACCAAAACGTACAAACACGTTACCTTTAAAGGTGTATGCTAACCAGTCACCCGCTACCGACGATTCTTTTTCGTCAGCGATATAAAGGTGTTGCTCCGAGAGTGGCACAGCCTGCGGCTCACCTTGTCCACCCTTAATTATCATTAAGTCGCGAACTTCACTACCTTCGCGTTTTTGGTAGAACAGGATATCTTGCCCGTCTAAGCTCCAAAACGCGTTTTCAGGAAAGCGCCCCATCCAATCGGGATCAGCCATGATTTGCTCAAGGGTAAGCTCAGCCACGCCCTCAGCCGAAGCCAGTGGGTCTGCTTTTAAAGTTGCGGGTGTGGGCGCCTTTTGAGTGGTTGTAGATTGCGCAACCGTGCTTTGAGTGGATGCGCAAGACGCAGTGACGAGCGCCGCGCTCAGTGCGATCACCAAACGGGATTTTTGCATACTGATTTCCTTTATTGTGCGTCGGGTTGATTTTCCGGTAAGGCTTGTTGAACCGCATCCAGCTTTATTAAATTGCTGTGTACACGCAATAGGTTTGGATAGTCGTCTAGCGGCACATTAAACCGAACTGCGTTGTACACTTGCGGCAACAAACAAATATCTGCCAATGTTACCGAATTTCCAAAGCAATAATCACCTGCATAATCGGCAAGCCGCTGTTCAAATGCGGTAAAGCTCTTCGTGACCCAGTGATGGATCCACTCAACTTTCTGTTCATCACTGCATTTAAGCGTGCCCGTCAAATACTGCAATACACGCAGGTTGGTTACGGGTTGCAGCTCACACGCTAGATCATAGGCGAGCGCGCGCACTTGCGCTTTGGCAACATGTTCCGCGGGTAGCAAAGGATTATCGGGGTAACAATCATCGAGATATTCGAGAATGGCTAGCGACTGATTGAGTTTAACGTCACCATCAATCAATGTCGGGACGAGTTCAGAAGGGTTTAGTTTCCGGTACGCTTCACTATGCTGCTCACCGCCATCTTTGACTAGGTGAACCGGGTGATAAGTATAGTCGCACTGTTTAAATGCCAGTCCTAAGCGCACACGAAAACTGGCGCTTGAGCGCCAGTATCCGTAAAGTTCCATCATTATTTCGGTCCTTTGTATTGCACCACTTTTTGGTCGATAGCGCCGAAGATCGACTCGCCATCGGCGTTTTTCATTTCAAAATGGATGGTATCACCAAAGTCCATAAACTGGGTCGTGGGCTGTCCGTCACGAATAGTTTCGATCATACGCACTTCTGCAATACAGCTAGACCCTACGCCGCCTTCGGCGATCGCTGTCCCATGATCGGTACCCTGCTTATTAGATACTGTACCTGAACCAATGATTGCACCGGCGCCCAAATGGCGAGTTTTTGCTGCGTGAGCAACCAACTGCGCGAAGTTAAATGTCATGTCTTCGCCCGCGTTAGGCTTACCGAAAGGCTTTCCGTTGTATTGTGATAACAGCGGTAAATGCACTTTGCTGTCTTGCCATGCGTCACCCAACTCGTCCGGAGTGACGGCAACCGGCGAAAATGCAGATGAGGGTTTACTTTGGAAAAAGCCGAAGCCTTTACCCAGCTCACCCGGAATCAGGCCACGTAAAGATACATCATTGACCAACATCAATAATTTAATGTGTTGGCTGGCATCTTTGGCTTCAATCCCCATCGGGACATCGTCAGTGATGACTGCGATTTCGCCTTCAAAATCGATGCCCCACTCATTGCTCGCCATCTCAATATCATCGTGCGGAGCAAGGAAGTCATCTGAACCCCCTTGATACATCAATGGATCTTCCCAAAAGCTCGGTGGCATTTCAGCGCCGCGTGCTTTACGTACCAACTCAACGTGATTCACGTAAGCGCTGCCATCAGCCCACTGATAAGCCCGTGGTAGCGGTGACTCACACAAATGCTGCTCAAATGTCACAGCCCCTTCAACATCACCTTGATTCAGTGATTGATAAACCGCGTCAGCTTTTGGCGCAAGCTCGTCCCAGTTATCAACGAGCTCTTGCATACAACTCGCGATGGCTGGAATGGCTACTGCTTTGGTTAAGTCACGGCTGACGACCATCAGCTGGCCGTCGCGCGTACCATTTCGATAGGTTGCTAGTTTCATATTGTTTTACTTCTCCTTCCAACTGAACACGTAGTCGGGATTCTCAACACTCATTGCCGCATCGGATGCTTCTAATGCATCGCGCGTGTCGAGCATGACTGCGACTTCATCGGTGAATTTCTTTTTATGTTCTAGACCCGCTTTAAAGGCTTTTGGGTGTGGTCCGTGGGTAAAACCTGCCGGGTGAAAGGTCACCATACCACGATCGATGTTATCGCGACTAAAGAAGTCACCTTCGTGATAAAACAACACTTCGTCATAATCATCATTATTATGATAAAACGGCACTTTCAATGCACCTGGATCGCTCTCGATAGGACGAGGAACAAAGGTACACACCACAAATCGCTCCGCAACGAACGTCGTATGCGCTGAAGGCGGCAAATGGTAGCGGTGACTCATCAACGGGCGAATATCACGCCAATTAAGTCGAACCGGTGCCAAATCGCCATGCCAACCCACCGCGTCCAACGGATTAAACGGATAGGTAATCACCGAAACTTGCTGGTGACGTTTGACGAAGGTTTGCGTCTGCTCTTCGCTATATTGTGCCTTGAAGGCATCATCAATCGCCGGTGTATCGAGTACTGCCGGGTCGAAAATCGCATGGTTACCGACCAGTCCTTTTTCAGGTAACTGATACGCACCATTAGTCGCTTCGATCATCAACAGCTGCATTGGCTCTTCGGGCTCAATGCGCCAGCTTGTTGAGCGTGGAATAAGAAAGTAGTCGCCTTTAACAAGCTTGATATGACCATAATCGCAAAATACATGACCACTGCCCTCATGAACGAACAGCAAGTCATCACCGTCCGCATTGCGCACCAGATAGTTCATCTTACTTTGGCAGTGCCATAAACGAAACTTACAGTTGGCGTTCTCAAGCAGGTTATTCACTAACCAGGGGTTTTCTTGATCGAGGTCTTTCAGTTGATTAAAGTCGAAGGCGCGCGGACGCAACGGTCCTTGCCAATCCGACCAACCTGTCGGTGCGTGCTGATGATGGAAATGAGTAGCAGGGCCGAAGAATCCACTTCGACCCGCTTCACGTTCATACATCGCCTGCTCAGGAAAGTCAGCATGAGCCTGCCGTGAATGCGCGCCTTCCTGTTTGGGAAAGCTGATCCACTTACGCATCGCTCAATACTCCTCGACGGATTTGGTCTTCTTCGATACTTTCGAATAAGGCTTTGAAGTTACCTTCACCAAAACCTTCGTTACCTTTACGCTGAATAATTTCAAAAAACACCGGACCAATCACGGTTTGGGTAAAGATTTGTAGCAAGATGCCATCTTTCATCGGCGCGCCGTCGATCAAAATACGCTGGTCGCGAAGTGCTTCAACGTCTTCTTCATGACCTTCTACACGCTCATTGATTTTCTCGTAGTAAGTATCTGGCGTATCCATGAATTCCATACCGATACTGCGCAAATCTTTTACTGTTTTATAGATATTGTCACTGGTCAATGCAATGTGTTGAATGCCTTCACCGTTATACTCGCGTAAATACTCTTCAATTTGCGATTTATCATCGTGCGATTCGTTGATTGGGATACGGATTTTGCCACACGGAGCCGTCATGGCGCGACTTAATAAACCCGTGAGCTTGCCTTCGATATCGAAATAACGAATCTCACGGAAGTTACCGATGCGCTCATAAAAGCCTGCCCATGTATCCATATTGCCGCGGAACACGTTGTGAGTCAGGTGATCGATTTCATACAGACCTGCTGCATGTGACGACATTTTTTCTTGCCAGTCGGGATAGAATTCAAAGTGATCCGTGTAAACAGCCATATCCTTGTAGTTATCGATAAAGTACAACGCACTCTCACCGATACCGTATACCGCTGGAATTTCTTCAATCACGCCCTGGTCGCCAGGAAAGGCTTTGGCGCCATTGTCTAACGCGTGCTCCAATGCTTTTTTTGCATCCGCTACGCGCCATGCCATGCCACATACGCTGGGACCGTGTTTTTTAGCAAATTCCTCGGCTTGCCCACCCACTTGTGAGTTGATCACGAACTGAATATCGTTTTGCTTATAAAGCCAGGCCTCTTTGCTTTTATGCTTAGCCACTTCGGTGAAGCCTAACTTATCAAACAAATCTTTAAGGGCTGCAATACCTTTTGCATCAGGTGCGGTGTATTCAACAAACTCAAAACCATCAGTATTTAGTGGATTATAATTAATGTCGCTCATAACTACTTCCTTCTGTGTTCGATTACATCGGTGTTTTTTTGTTTTATGTAACCGTTACTTTAGGGGGCTTGGCTGAAATGAGCGAGTAAAGCGTGAAAACTTCAGAAGCTAAGGCGGAGCGAAACTTTGTAACCTTTTATTTACAAAAAAAGAGAGCGCGTTAAGACGCGCTCTGCTCATGGACTCAAATAAATATGTCGTAAACTTTAGTATACACCTTGTCATGAGGTGTTATAAAAAGTTTACAGCGGATTAAGACTGGCTTTTCTTACGCTGTTTACCAATCCCATAATCGCGCAACTTATTCGCGACTGCCGTATGCGAAAGACCCAGACGACGTGCCAATTGCCGCGTACTTGGAAAGCTCGGATAAAGCCGTTTTAAGACGGTACTCTCGAAACGACGCACCGCCTCATCCAAACTGATATCTTCAATTTCAATGGCTAACGGATCATCATCTACTTGCGCTTCGGGTAACTTAACATCATTCGCCTCGAGCACGTCGCCGTCGAGCATAGACACAGAACGGAACATCGTATTTTCCAACTGCCGCACGTTACCTGGCCATTGATAGCTCTTTATACGATCTTTTGCTGAACGACTCAGTTTGACGAGGCTGCGTCCGAGCGATTTACACGCTTGCGAAATAAAGTGTTCAGCCAGTAGCACTGTATCCGCTTTACGTTCCCGCAGTGCGGGTACATTCAATGCGAGCACGTTGAGTCGGTAGTATAAGTCTTCGCGAAAAGCCCCCGCCTCAACCAACTCATAAAGATGGTTTTGTGCAGTACATATGACTCGTACATCGACGCTGACTTCTTGCTCTTCGCCGATACGACGGAACACACCATGTTCTAAAAAGCGCAATAGCTTTGCCTGCAGATTAATCGACATCTCCCCGACTGAGTCCAGTAACACCGTACCGCCAGCGGCTTGTTCTAATACGCCGGTCTTTTTAGCACTGTGTTCTGACAAGCTGCCTGCGCCGTGACCAAATAATTCACTCTCGGCAACATTATCAGGTAATGCGGCGCAATTAATCGCCAAAAACGGTTTATCGGCGCGGGCAGATGCTTGATGGCACGCCTTCGCCAGCAATTCTTTGCCAACGCCTGTTTCACCCTCGATTAAAAGTGGCGCATCAAGTTCTGCCATGCGCTGTGCTTCTTTGATCACTTTCTTGAACGCAGCGTTTTCAGTCAATAACCGATCGAAGGCAGAGTCGTTTTTATTATTCTGCCACTGAGCGACGTTTGGCTCGGTCTTACAGGTTAAAACAGCGCCGGCAAATGACCGACTGCTATCCTCTCCTGTCACCCAAATAGGCAGAATCTGTGCGTAGTACTCGGCATTGTTAATTACAACCGCCTCAAAAACCGGTTCTTTTGGTTGTTTGTCAAGCCACCGGGCGAGTCCAAACCCAGTGATAAATTGTGATAAATACTCACCGTTAAGGGTGTCTTTCGGCGCACCTAATAGCTGCGCTGCCGCATCATTAATAATGTCGACACGCCCTTTTATATCAATAGATATCACCGGATCGGGCAACGTGCTTAGGAGTAAATCAAATTCAAAATGCTCACGCTCAACAGGCATGTAAGGGATGGTCTTCACATCGATAACATTTGGAATTCGACGTATTTGTGGCATTAAGTGGCTGAAGTCTTCAA
>MDTG01154927.1_pt1 | contig 14326 bp, 7 predicted proteins | sample 811421 | NCBI WGS metagenome assembly MDTG01 (sample SAMN05326645, study PRJNA326480) | marine metagenome | isolation source: seawater | place: Pacific Ocean: South East | collected 2011
CATCATGGACATGGCGTTTGTATTCGTTTGGGTGAGCGAAGTCCCATCCGATCGGCTGTAGAGAGGAGGAGGAGGAGGAGGAGGAGGAGCCCGAGACATGTCTATTGTTCTGGGTGGATGTGGATGTTGTTTTTGTGGGAGAAAGGGAAACGAAAAAAAAGTGAAGGATGAAAAGATGATCTTATAATTCGAGTTTCTTCAAAACAGACTTCGGCACATCATCGTTATCATCTTCAGTCGACGGCTACGGCTAATTTGAAACTCTCGTAGCAATAATACCCCAACGCCGCGCTTGGTAAAACCTGCAACACAGACGGTGCTAAACCAGCGTATAAACCTCGAAAACCATTCTCTCGCAACACTTTTTGAGTGACTTCTAACATCATCTTGAGCTCTTTCGATCCAAATATATCCTTAGCGACGACGCGACCCGTGTTCATTTGAATGCGTCGCCGCGCGACTTCCAACGGGAAGGTGAAAGATTCGGAGGCTATGCCAGCAGCCATGCCGAAGAGCATCATGTATTGCGGTTCGATGGTTCTTTTGTTGAGGCCTCCCATGTTATCGTCCTTGGCGTTTCTTTTTTTGCTACTCTCTCTCTTCTTCCTCTTCTTCTTCTCTTTTTCCTCTTCTTCGTGTTTCATCTGCGTCAAGCGATATTGTTTCAAACTGTTATACACAGAATAATAAACGGCGGCGTTGGGCGTCATTTGCGCCATGGCCGGTAATATTCCTCTATAAAAGCTCGCCAATCCTTCCTCTTTGTACAATATCCGAACACACGAAAAGATGTTCTTATATTTTTGCGTCCCGCCTCGGACGACCAATCTCGTCCGGACGACGTCCATTGGGTAACAAATAGTTACTGCAGTGCCACAGGCGAAAGCGCCAGATAAAGAAAGTGAAATTTCATCCGCCACGGTATTTTCCTTCACGTCGAACGTCTTTGTGATTGCAGTTCGAACGGTATCAAACGCGCTAAAATTAATCGCCTTGAATGGCGCCGTTCTCACGATGTTCACTAAATTACCCTTCCAAAATCCAATCACGCCTTCGTTCTTAAACACAATTTTAGAAGTTACGAATAAGGCTTCTTTGGAATTATTGAACAGATACTCCGTTTTCAATCTTTCCAGCGGCGCTAACAGCGTTCGCACGCATATCGTCGACATCGTCCCTGCGAATAAGCGTCGGTTAATCTTCTCTCTCTGTGTGAGTTCATTATTAGCATTATTCGTATTGTTGTTCGTGCTCTTCTTTTTCGACGATAACGATGACGACGACGACGACGACCCTCTTCTCCCTCTAGTACTAGCGTTACCACTACTACTACTACTACTTCTACTACTATTACTTCTACTACCACTACTACCACTACTACTTTCACTACTCTTACCTAAGAAAGCACCGCCCCAAGAAGCTCTCATCGAAAGCCAGGACTTTTGCAAAGCTCCTCGTCCTCCTTCGAGGCTGGCGACCGACGCTGCGGCTAAGAAACGGACGTTGTTATTGTTGTTCATCGTGCTCTCGGGGTCAGCCGTGGCATCCACCCTCCTCCTCCTCCTCCTTCTTCTTCTACTCAACTCTCCTCGTTCTTTTTTTCCGCCGTAATGAGCCCCATCGTCCAGGTGTCCTTTTCCTTTTTCTTCGAAAGGCATCCTCCATCGACGGGGCGTTTTCGTCGTCCCTCCCCTCGTTTCTCCTCCTCTTACCTTTACCCCCGGAGCGAAAAGAAACGCGGCGCTCTTCGTCTCGCGACCACTTCGAGATGACGACGCCATTTCTCTCTCAATTTTTTGGTGATTGTTGCAAAAAAGGCGGCTCTGGGGCTCTTTTTTTTTGCCTTTTCTTTGGTAAAAATGATAATCGTAAAAATGAAAGTAAAACACAAGTGATTGGTCGCTTTTTAAAGCTGGACTCGCTCAATAATAATGTTGTTGATACGAGTTCGTAAAAAATGAACACCACCACAACACCAACACCAACACGGAGAAAAAAGTACATACTGGTACAGTTTTGTGCAAAAATTCAGTGTTTTTATTCGCTCCGAACCGAAGGAAATCCAAGCATCCCTAGAAGCGCGAAAGAAAAGGAGAGACCTCTTTCTGAAAATAAAGAAACGCACAAACTCTCTTTTTGACCGCAGAAAAACCCACCCCCCCCTTTTGGAGAAGAGGGACACGCGAGACACCCCAACCCTCGAAAGAAGAGAAGGACAGACACGCGTTTAAGAAAAGACGGCGCGACACCCCCGTGACTCGCGGAAGTGCGCGCGCACGCGACGAGACACGCAAAGCACACGACGCGACGGGAGGACAGGGAGAGAAGACTTTGAACTGCCGTCGTCATGCTTGCGTCGGCGGCCATCGTGGTCGTCAGAGGAGGAGAAGGAGGAGGACCTTTAAAGTCGACGACGTCGATTCAAAAAAATGTTGGCGGTCCGAGACTCCGGTTCGATGACGAGGAAAGAAGAAGAAGAAGAAGAAGAAGCAAAAATACCACGACCACGAGCGCGATGAGGTCGATGAACGACAGCTGCACTCGATGGGAACGGCGTTTGATGGGAAACGGAGGAAAAATAGGAGGAAAAATGACAATGAAACAAAGAGGAAAAACAAAAGTAGAAATGGGACGAAACTTCAAACGTCACGAATTCGAAATAGAAAGACAAATAGGAGAAGGATCGTTTGGAATCGTGTACCAAGCAATCTTGCGAGGGAAAGAAAGAGTGGTTTTGAAGAGACCAAAGCTTAACATAGAAGGCGCAGCAGAGCTTCAAGAGATTGAGAAGTGGATGAATGATCGCGTGGCGCGGGATGCAAAAGGCTCGTGTGCAGAGTTTTTAGGCAGCTATCGCGTGACGCATGACGAATGGAAAAAGTCGATGGATAAGAACCAAATGAACGATTTAACCGTGAAGGAAGGGCTGTGGTTAGTATGGAAGTATCAAGGAGATCGAACGTTGGCCCAGTTTATGGCTCAGTCGGATTATCCCTCCGGGTTGGCAAAGAATCTTTTGAAGAGAAAAGGCGTACGTAAAGGTGATGCGGCATGCGAACTGGTGATTGCGCAAAAAGTCATGAAACAGTTACTCACGAATTTAGCGACCATGCACAGCGCTGGTTTAGTGCACCGAGATATTAAGCCGCATAATCTCGTGTTGGCAGATTGCGAAGCGGACGACGGCAATAAAGGGAAAAACGTTTTGGAAGGCACTGGGAAATTTTTTAGCGAAAGTCTAGCCTCGCTTAAAAGAGTCAGCGGCGGAAATAAGGATTCTGAAGGAGAAGGAGAAAGTAGCGGCGGGGCAAGATACATAAGGTCGGTCACAAATTACGTCATGATGGAAGAACCTGAGTTCAAGCTCATTGATTTGGGCGCGTGCGCATGCTTTCGCACGGGAACGAATTTTGCGCCGGATGAAACCATCATGGATCCGAAGTACGCGCCGCCGGAAGAATTTTTGATTCCGACCGAAGACGCTCCAGATTTGCGCAAGTTGCTTGGTCCTCTAGCATATGCCGCAGGTAGTGCGGCGTGGGTAAAGCACTTACCCGATCGTTTTGATTCGTATTCTGCGGGCGTCATTCTCATGCAGTTGGCGTTACCGAGTTTACGAACCAATCGAGGTTTGTCGAGCTTCAACCGAGGATTGAAAAGGTGCGACTACGATTTGAATTTATGGAGAACAAAAAATAAAAATCAGCTCGGGCGATCGAAGACGGTTCTTTTAGACGCCGGAGGCGATGCTGGATGGAAATTAGCCGCTGAACTTTTGAAAGGGCGTCCTTATTGGTTGGAGAAGAAAGCAGAGAAAAGCGGCGAAAAGCTGAACAACAACAACATCTCGGATCGACCGTCGGCTTTAGACTGTTTGAAATTCGATTTTTTTAGCGTCGATCCAGCTGAATTGGAAGTTGAAGAAGGTGGAGTCGCTAGGATTGGTCTGAGTATTAGCCAATCGTTGGACAAATCGAGAGAGATTCTTTCGGACATGTTTGGTTTGCAGAAACGCATCGAGCGACAACAAACAAGCATCAAGAGACAGTTGGGCACAGTGCAAAGATTAAAAGCTCAAGGCGCGCCCCTCGATCAAATCCAAAAGGAAGAGGCCGTGCTCGAAACAATGCAAGCCGGTTTGCAAGGCTTATTTAGGTCGCTCCAGTTCAAAGACACGCAAGTTCGAACCGAAATTATCCTCGCGGCGAGTTCCTTCAAACAGCAAGCGAAGAAGGAAAACATCGACACGACAGAATCTTTCGACAGATCCATGATCAAATTGAAAACGAGAGAAGTACTTGAGAAGGATCTCCCTAAGTTTGCGAAGAATTTGAGTAAACAAGCGGGAAGGATTGGAGATGCTGCGACTGGAGCCGTTTTGAAAATACTTAAATCGCGAGATGAAAGCGATGAAGTGTCGTCGACGGATGAAGGAGAGGGTGTCGAAGAAGATGCATCGACTGCTGATGATGCCATCAATGCTGTTGCTGTAAACGACGATGAAAACGATGAGAGTAAGAAGACAAGCAAAGGCGAAGGAGTGCTCTCCTCTTTGCTTGGCGGCGGAAAGAAAGAGAAGAAACCGGCGGCGGCGGCGACGACGACGGCATCGATTGCTGACGATGCAAAAAAAGAAAACGAAACCGTCGTCTTTAAGCCGGACAATTCGGTGGAAAAGGTTATCGAAAAAAGGAATACCACCGATGACGAGAACGACGGCGACAAAACGTCCGGTGGCGGCGGCTTTGTAGTTTCCGATATGAAAACTATCCGCGCGAACATGGAAGCCATAGAAGCAGAAATGAACTCCATCATGCAAGAGCTCGCCAAGTTGGACACTCAACTTGGCGTCCAAGAATTAGAAGAAGATGAAAATAAAGAGGAGGGTGAAGAGATTTCTCTGACCGTTGAACAAAATGACGCCAGAGAACCAGAAGACGACATGGAAGATGACGACAAGGATGAGAATGTTCAAAAGTTCAAACGCATACGATAATAATAATAATAATAATATAAAGAAAACTGCTGTAAAATACCTATCACTACTATTACTACCTGATACTATTACAATTACTGCAATTACCATTGTTCTCCTCCTACTGCTATCATGCGCATTACTCACTTTTTGTTCTTCCTCTGGAACTCTGAATTTTTTTTTTACAAAATTTATCATTTTTCGTGCTGATAAATTGTGGCATCAATAAAATATCTCTCATCGCACCGACAAAGACGCGAGAGAAAAAGTCGCGATGCCGCCGCCGCCGCCGCCGCCGACGACGACGACGACGAACAAGAATGAGAAAAAGAAGAGCGACGCGAATAATGGCAGAAAAGGGAAAAGGAATAAAAAACCTTCGGTAAAAAATAAGATTGGAAAATTGAAGGAATTGTTGGAGGGGACCGAAGTCGATACGTTCAACGAACTCAATTATTTAACCGCGAGCAACTTCGAAGAGCACTTCGATGACGCCGACGACGCCGAAGATAATAACGACAACAACACTTCAAACACGAACAAATCTTCTGACGTTTTAATCAAACAGATGAGCAAAGAAAGAGCCTCAATCAACCCGTCCTCTGTAGCGAGAGATTTAGAGGTGAAGATATTTGAATGCGAGAAGCTGTATAAACGGTACTACTCGAAATCGGTGTTGGGATCGAGAACGAAGAAAGCGGGTAAAGGGACGGTCGACCCAGTCGTATCTGTACATGTGAAAAAAACAGACGGGAGCGAGTATGTTGGAGTAACGAGACCTATTTTGAATACGGTAGATCCGGTTTGGAACGCCGGAGAGGGCGAAACGTTCGCATTCCCGATATTCAGTGAGCAAGTAGAGGAGGAAGAGGAGAAGAAAGGGATGTTTGCATTGTTGTCGCCGAATAAAATAATTAGAACGAAGAAGACAAAAGGGAACGACGACGCTGGTAAAGAGAACGCCCCCGAGGAGAGTAAAAGCGATGATAGTAGTTGGTGCTCGAAGGAAATCGTTTTCAAGATTTGGGATTTGAAAGGCCCGTCTGAAATTGATTCTAAAAAATCGCTCATTGGAATGTGTTCAGTGCCTATGACGCTGTGTCCGATTGATGGGCATTGGCGCGAAATCACTTTGGATGTGCAGCCGATTGGGTCGCTCAGTTCTTTAAAAATGCTCGAAGGTTTGGATGAAAACGCAAAGAAAAGCGAAGTGAAAAAGTTCTTATCTAGAAAACGCATGATGAAGAATACTGAAGGTGGTGGCGAGGGTACTTTGAAGATGGCGTTTAGACGGCCACCGAAACTGTTACCAGCGCTCGGAGTGGGCGGGAATTGGCACGCTTTGCAAGTGAACGAAGGGAGTGAAGACCCGTTGGAGCCGTGGATCGCAGGTTCGTCGGAGGCAACGCGCGTTGCGACATCGTCTACATTCCTGGAAAGGAAGCAAGATCAAAATCTGACTTTGTCGGCGAAACAAAGAAGAATTGATGATCGATTAAGAAAAAGTTTCAAATCGTTCACGCCGGCAGATCGAAGCGCAATGCAAAATGAAAGACGTGGTCGATACTATGTTCATGTGATGGAAGCCTCAAACATTACCCCAATGGATGGATGGTCGGGATCTGACGCGTACGTGAAAATTGGAGGTGATTCTATGCCCGCCAAAGAGAGATACAAGACGAAAGTTAAAAACAACACATGCTTTCCTCGCTGGGACGAGAGATATCTCGTTGATCTCACGAGCAACGATTCAGCGCTCGTGTTTACCGTGTTCGATCGTGATTTAGGGAACGCAGACGATTTCTGTGGCGCGTGCGGCATTCCATTAGAGTGTTTACCGCAAGATGGTTCGTATAGAACGTTCAAATTGCCGCTAGGAACGAGAATCAGCTCAAGAAGCGCCTGCGAAGAGGTTGTTTTTGAAGATTTTGAACGCCGGCTGGATGTTGGATTTTTAAAAGTTTCCGTGGCGAGAATGATGGAGCCTTTGGAAACACAAAATAAAATTTTAGACGCGTGCGGAGGATTCGGTTCTATATCGTTGCAAGATTCAGGAAATTTGACGAAGTACGCGCGGAGATGTCACGTCAGAGTACTGGCGGCGAGATATTTGTTACCGGTTGGAAATACGAGTAAAGATTTGTGCGATCCAAGCGTTACGATCCAAGTCGATAACGCGCCAAAATTTGAGCGTTTTGCAACTTCCGTGGTATACGATACATCTACACCTGTTTGGAACGAAGGTTTAGGAGAAATGTTTACGCTTCTCGTTAGGCCTGGGGCAAAGGAGTTGATTGTGCGCTGTGTTGACAGAAATTTTTCCGGCCAGGTTGAAATGGGAAGAGGAAGTGTCAATTTATTAAACGTCGAGGCTAACGGAGATTGGACGAGCTCGGAAGTTGCAATATATCGACCAGATCCAAAAGACCGAGAAACGATGATTCCATCAGGTTTGGTTTCTGTTCAGATATCTTTCTCTCGTCCTCCGTTCGCGGAAATTATGGAACCACCAATCATCGACGCGGATAAAAAAATGCTCAACGTTCACGATCCTTCGTTGTATCTCTACGTTCAAATTTTACAGATTCGTAACATAGCTATCCCGTCGAACCGGAAAACTTCAGACGTTTTTGTCAACTTGACGACAAACACAAACTTAATACCGGTCAAGGGCAAAGTGCAGGAAGATATTAAGCCTACCTCTAAATTTGATACGGAAGTTTTCTCGTTACCAATGAATCCAATGACCACGAGTTTCCGTGTTCGCGTAGTCGCTGAACTGAAAACTGTATACTTTGGAGTCGTGCTCGTAAAAGCTTGGAGACAGCTTCAAAAATATCTCTTCGGGAAAGATAGAACCGAAGATGCCGGTTTGAGTTTTTTCGATGAAGATGGGGATGGAGAACTCGATGATCCAGACGAAGCGCTCAAAATAAAAGCGGAAGATTTCTTGGCGTTGAAGAAATTCTACGTCGGAGGTACCAAAATCGGTGAATTTACGGTTAACACGGCCGGTTTAGCCATTGGTGAGATGAGAAAAACATGGGCAAAATTGGTACCGTTGAAAAATACCATGACGTACGGCTTTTTGAATAAGGCTGGAAAACAACTTGGTCATGTTGAAGTCGCGTACTCCATTGGTCGTCGATCACTTCCGCCCTCAGATTTAGAGAATACGTTTGGAGCAGCTCGACCGAAAATTGGAACTTTAAGCGTTCAAATCAAATCTGTTATCGGTGGTGTCTTAAGTTCGGGAAACCCAATCAAGGATATGCATTACAAACAGAATATACTCAAGAACGCGATTGAGAAAGATGAAGGTTTACTTGGAACGCACATCTCTTGCGCAGTCATCCTGGAAAGCTTCGAAGAAAACTTCCGGACGGCGTTTGAGTCTGCTACATTTCCCGTTACAGAAATAATGGGTGAAATTCGCGTCGTTTTGTTCGGAAGAGATCCAGTGACGACTGCATTTACGAAGCCAGTCGGTGTTGCATGCGTGCCGCTTTCAAATATTTTGGAAAGCGAAAATCGCGAACTCGATGTGTGGGCTAACGTTATTCCGATGGACGAAAATGGTCTCTCTGCGCAAGATTTAGTTGATGCGGAACGTGAAATGTTCATGCGTGAGAGAGACAAGAAAACAGCGACGAAGAAATGGCAAGGATATTGCCGGATCGCTTTGAAATTTACTCCAGTAATAAAGAAGAGTTCTTGGTATTTGCGTCAAGCGCCATTGGAAAGACCAAAAGAAAAACCAGAGGATACAGTCATTGGCATCGTACACGCTTTATCTCGATTAATAGTTGCCATTCTTGGATTTCCACACATTATCATGCAATGTTTTGCGTGGTTATCCCTTTGGCCATTGAGAGAATCCTTCGTGTTGAGGTTGTATTTTGTAATTTTTTACACGGCGTTGTGCTTTTATCTGAGAGGAGATATCTTGGGTGCATTTTTACCTCTCATGTGTGTTTTAGGTCTCTTATTCGTCGGGTATACGTCGCGAATCGTGGAAGATAAAGACGAATCGCCGGTATCGTGCTTTGGAATTAACGAGGACGGTTCAGAGAAGGAAATTTTAAGAGTACGGGTCATCGATGAATTTGCAAAAACGAAAGCGATTGAAAAAGAAATCGATGAAGAGATTGAGGATATGTACGAATATTCGAGATTAGTGACCATGGGGAAATCACACAAAGAAGCAATGAAATCAGTCTCGAAGAAGGCCGCGAAAAGAGTCAAGGCTGACCGTGAAAACGCCGAGCTCTCGGGTAACAATCCCATCCAGAAGTTGATAAACGTAATCAAATCGCTTTCTTCAAAATCGAATCCAATGGAAGCCGTTTTGAAAATCGTAAAAAAACTGTTGTCGTTTTGCATAAACGTAGTGAAAACAATCACTAAAACGGCAATATCGCTCGATCAAGTGCAAGCGCCAAAAATTTTATCCGGCCCATGTTTGGCAGTCATCATGCCATTGGATTTGATTTCGCAACCTTTGGAGAGAATAATTGGCGTTTTCGATTGGAGAGATGGTAACTTATCGCGTTATTCGGCTATATTGATGGTAACAATTGGGCTCATTTGTGGAATTGCGTTGAAAATCGCGTTTGAGATTCAATTTTACATGGATTTATATTCTCCAGTGCGACTGTGGTTCTTCGTCTGGTTTCTTGGCGTTGTCTTTTTAATCCCCCAAGTGTCCAAAGCGTGTTTATTCCCAATCGTCGTCATGTACGAACATGTAATTCAGTACAACTTCTCCGCAAGCGGTATTCACGTCCCCGCGGTATGTTTGCGTTCGATTCAAGAGGTTGATAAAATGACAAAAGGCAGAGTCTCAAAATTGTTCGAAGGTACCAAGGAAGAACAGGAGAAAGCCAGAGAAGAACTTTTCCAAATGAGGAAGAAAAAATTCTTGGCGGCGAAAGCGGCGGAACTCAAGAAGAAAAAGATGAAAGCGACTGTTGCGCTTAAAGGCCTTTCCTCGAATCCAGCGCAATTTTTGGGTATCTTGATTGGTCGTTCGCTCACAGCGAGACAAGAGTTGCACAGGTCGAGGATCGAAAAGTTATTCGTCAAGAATCCAAATGGAACTCTGGATGTGAAGAAAAAGAATACGAAAATGTCAGGAATAGAAGAAGAATTCATGGAGAAACCAGACTTTATAAAGATAGCAGACATCAAGTTAAAATCAACGGCGTCCAAAGGTGCAACTGCCATACTCTCTTTGCCGAAGTTGATCATCTCGAATGCCGTGGCTCTTCCTCGCCGAATCATTTTGTCCCCAATTGTAATTTACTCGGCTTTAGAAAAGGTTGTTCCATCGAAGCAACAAGTGAAGGCTAAGTTCAAAAAGATGTTTGCTCCCATGTCCAGAAGTGAAAAAAATGTTGAAGGTGTTGGCAAAGTGCGAAATCCGCGCATTTTAAAGAATGGCGAGGTGATTACGCAGGATGTTTTGAGAAAACAAGTCTCCGAGCGAAGAGCTTCGAGAAAGCGAATAAAGGCCAAAATGGCTAAGTCTTTGACATAGACTTCTCGTGCAATTACAAAATAAACTAATTATTCCTAAAGAGTTTACAGACCAATACATACCTACCGTATGCAAGCATGTGCGCAATAAACAATAACTGTCTCCATCTTATCTACCGATCTTCATCGAACGATGAGAACCAGGCCCCGACGCCAGACTTGTGCCTCCGCCATATTCCAACAATATCCCCTGGGCAACTCGTTTCAAACTCGCTATTGTTCGATTTCGAATTGACCAGGACGTCTCTTTCGTCCTCACTCACTCGAAACCTTCGTTTCGCGTCCCAAATTAAAGCCGCGTCCGCATTTTCTAATAACTTAAGTCTCCCAATCGGTCGCTTCTGCGCCGCTAATCGAACCGTGTCCAAATATACATTCCAACTAACTTGATTGAGCGATTCTTTTCGTCTTCCTCCTCCCCCTAAACGTCTAAACGAAGTCTTCTTCTTCCTAGAAGACGCCGAGACTAAATTTTTCATCTTCTTTGACGAATTGTCCACAAAGTTGCCAATCAAAACCACACAAACGTCCATCGAGATAGCGTAATCTAACGGTAACTTCAAATCCCGATCGTTCGTAACAACGATAGCCACGTATTTTCTATTCTTAACAATCTGCCGCAATTTCGTTTCGTCGGGCGAACATCTTTCTTTCAGACACATGGCATGTATCTTTTCTCCATCTAACTTTAACGATTCTTGCTTTGCCACAGCCAAATTCCTGTATTTTCCTCTAATTTTCTCACAAAAGGACACGTGTTTAAGTTCCGGTTTGAAAGAAACGGTAATAGTATTGTCTTCTTCATTGTCATATTCTTCTTCATTGTCCATACTATTCTTCTTCTCATCATCATCATTATCATCATCATCATCGGTAGTAAGAAAACGTGCCTCTTCCGCGCGTCTCGTGATAAAATCCGGAATGTGTTCCCTCCTCTTCCCTTGACTCTCGTTCGCGAATTCCATCAAACGTTTTCCCAGCTGCAAATCTGCGGCGTCCGGGCCGTCCAAGTTAAACTCCGTTTTCAAGTTTAACTTCTCGAATATTTCTTTAAATCCTTTTGAAGTGCAACATTCGCTCAAATCTCGACTCGTCTGCATTCCTGCGAACGCTTTAAATGAAACTACTTTGCCAAACTTTTCCCCTGCTTTTTTTATTCTCTGCGCATTAATCGCGAATCGTTCGCACGTCGTCCCGGGGTTCACGTTATCCAAGTCCCAGAGAATAATCACTTCTTTTCCTTCTTTTCCATCGTTAATTGAGCGCTGATCTTCTTCCTTTTCTTCTTCTTTTTTGGGAACCGTTAACGGAGTGGAATTGAGACCGTTATTTTGTTCGTTACGATTTCTTTTGTGAGCGGCTGCTGAAAATGTCCTCGTTTTCGACTTCGAGAATATCACGCGCGGAGAAGAAGAGTGCCACGTGCATTCTCCTCCGCCTCGTCTACGTATGATGCCAGAGAGAGGACGAGGAAGCGCGGTCGCGCTTCCACGCATTCTATTGTTACTAGAACGAGTGTCCACAAAAAGAAAGAAAAAAGGAGACGAAAAAATGCAGATATTTTACTTCATTTATTCATACACTGCTGCTCACGTCTTAATAATATTTTTACACTACGTCGTACGTACGAAATCGTCTCTGTCTTCGTATCATTGCTCGTCGTTATTAATAAGTTCTTCGAGTTGTTTCTCGAGCGCTTTCGTTTTCATCTCGGCCAAGTCCACCTTTTCTTCCGCCTCGGTGCACCTCAAAACCGCATCGTCGACGATTTCCTTCGCGACGAGAGCTTCTTTCATCAATTTCTCGTTTAACTCTTCCTCGTTCTTCACGATAGTGAGTTCTTTTTGGATCAAGATTTCGTCTTGCACGTCAATATCTTTTTTCAAACCTTCGATGACTTTTTGCTTGTCCTCAACTTCATCTTTCAGTTCTCTCGATGACGTTTCGAGGAGGAGAAGTTTCGAGGTGCACTCGTTTAGCTCTTGACGCAGGGATGCGACTTTTTGTTCCTCCTTACGTAAACGGTCTTCCAAGACTTGCTTTTCGCGTTCAGTACTTTTGAGGTTTTCGAGATGTAGGGAGGCTTCGTTTTCCGCTTGCTCCGTGGCGGAAAAAAGTTGCTCTTCCGCGTTTATGGCTCTTTGTTGGTACTCTTTGAGAATAGAAAGATGTTTTTGTTGCTGTTGTTCGACTTCTCCCCCATCTGTGACTCCGCCTCCTGCCGCTGCAGCCGCGCTTTTTGTGAAATATTCCTCTTGTTGTACTAAAAGAGTTTGCGATTCTTCCAAACGCCGCTCGAGTCTCTCGCGCTCTCTTTGCGCGTTTGCAAAAGTCACCATCGCGCTCGCGCCGCGTTCTCGAGTAAACTTCTCTAAAATCTCGTATTCCTTTTTCGCTTGTGTTAAATCCTCCTGGAAATATTTCTTCTCGTTTTCAGAATACGTAAGCTTACGCTCCATGTCTTTCGCAAACGCCTCCACCGCTTGAATCGCCTCGTCCGCTTCTTTCAACATTTTCGTTAGATTTTCAATCTCCTTTGTTTGTTTTTCCGTCATTTCTTTGTGAATTGGATTATTTTCGATGTCCTCGTTCTCGTCGTTTTCGTTGTCTTTTCCAGCATCATTTTCTTTTGCTTTTGTTTTCTCTTCTTTCTCTTCTTTCGTCGTCGTTGTCTTTCCGCCGTTGCTATCGCTACTATTATTACGATCATCATCACTACTATTCCTCTCGTTGATATTTTCCTTCAACTTTCTCACCTCCTCTTTCCACTCTTCCGTCTCTCTCTTCCGTCTCTCGTTTTCTTTCTCCAACTCAGCCGCTCGGTTTCGTAAACTTCTTTTTTGATCCTCTTCCTTTTCCTTTGTCGATTCAATCTCGATTTTGCTACTCGTGTGCGCATCGTCGAGCTCGATCAATAATTTTTCTTGTTCCTTCGTCATCTCTTCAATTCTCAATCGCGCGATCGAAAGTTTCTCGTTCATCGCTTCCGTCCGTTTGCTCATCTCTCGTTCGTTCGTTTCTTTAAACAATCGCAATTCGGCGATTTCTTCGATGAGTTCATCTCCTATTTCCACTTGCGCGTCGCGTTCTATTTGTAGCTCTGTCTGTCGCTTCTTCTCGTCGATGCGCTCGTCAATTTCGTTCTCTTTTTCACCGTTATTCTTTCTCGAATGAAGGCGTTCGCTCTCTTTTCCCTTCTCCTCGCTCTTGTCGTCGAAGGAGGACGATTTTTGCTTCTTCGTAACACCATTTGTCTCGCGCTCTTCCACCGTTTCGTTAACACAATTCTCGTCCTCAAATCCGCGACGAGACCGCGCCGCGGGGTTTACCGCCGCTTCCTTTTCTTCTTCTTTTTCTTCTTCTTCTTCTTCTTCTTTCGCGCCGCCGAGAACGACGACCGCGCCGTTCTCCTCCTTTTTCTCCTTCGTCGTCTTCTTCGTCTTCCTCCGGAATCCCATATGATTCTTCTTCTTCTTCTTCTTCTTCTTCTTCTTCTTCTTCAAAATTCTTCTTCTTGGTTTTGGAACGTCAGTCAACTTTGTGTGGGGGGTGCAAAAAAAAAGACAAAAAAAAGGGAAAACGCATCCATTTTTTCACACACTTTGGGGGCATCTCATTTTTTTTATCGTTTGCATATCACTCTTCTTCGCGAACACACACACACACACACAAAAAGAGAAACCCGCTCGATTTGGCAGAGCACAGAAATTGTCGTCGTCGTCGTCAAAAAAAACACCGCAACCCCGAAAGAGGTACGAAAAAAAGGCCGTCGTCGTCGTTCGCGCGACGTTCTGGGAGCACCGTTCGGCGTGG
>MDTG01425889.1_pt1 | contig 14326 bp, 2 predicted proteins | sample 811421 | NCBI WGS metagenome assembly MDTG01 (sample SAMN05326645, study PRJNA326480) | marine metagenome | isolation source: seawater | place: Pacific Ocean: South East | collected 2011
AGAAGTTATTTTTGACTTGTGGAACGGTGCTGATACAGGAAATGCTTCATACGGAAGAATTTTACTTCAACTAACAGGTACCTTGAATAATAACTTTCTTTTAACTATTCAGTCAGGCACCTCTTCCCCTTATGAAGAAGAGGCCTTCGGTTCTGAAACCACACTCACTACTTTACAGACTTTTAGTCACTATGCATTCAGAATGTACAACTCTGGCTCTGATCTGAATGTTGATTTTTATAAAAACAGCCAACTACTAGAGTCCAAATCAGCAGTCGGATTGTCTCTAGAAGAGATAACTGGATCTTTACAGGCAAACATTGGAGCACTTACAAGTCCAGCCAGATTAGGGCCTAGTCATTATGCTGATAAAGGCTGGGGTAAGCTTTCTGGTTCTTTAGACGAGTTTAGATTCTGGAAAGCTAAAAGAACTTCTAAAGATATCGGTAGATACTGGTTTACACAAGTAGGTGGAGGTTCGAATGAAGACGTTGCCAATGCATCATTGGGCGTATATTACAAATTCAATGAGGGAATATCTGGGGTACCCTCGATTGATTCTACGGTTTTAGACTACTCTGGCCGCGTCACTAACGGAGCATGGACGGGATACAACACCTCCGCCAGAAGTACAGAGTCCGCAATGGTCTTGGCCGGAGCCACACAAGCAGAATTTAAAGATCCCATTATTTATCCAGAAAACCCATTAGTATCTCAAGTATCTTCGGAACTTAAGGCTTCTGGATCTTATCACGATTATAATAATATTGCCTCTCTTTATGGAAATTTTCCAGAATGGATAATACAGGGTGATGAAAACGAAAGCGGATATCTAAAACAATTGACACAAATTATGTCTAGTTATTTAGATACTTTGTATTTGCAGGTTGAACAGCTTAGTACCATTAAAAACATTAATTATGTTAGCTCAAGTAATAAGCCGCTACCTTTTGCGAGAGAATTGGTTAACAGTACCGGACTCGTGGCAAATAACATGTTCACAAGCGCAGATATCCTAAATCAAATTTTTACGAGAGATGAAACAAAAAACTTCGAAGATGAAATCTATGACGTAAAAAATATGATATATAAAAATATCTACAATAACATAGTAGATATTTATAAATCTAAGGGTACTGAAAAAGCTTTCCGTAATTTGATACGATGCTATGGTGTTGACGATAACCTTGTTAGAATCAACGCTTACGCCAATAACATTGTGTTTGATCTTAATGAAGAATATAGATTCTCAACTTCTAAAAAAAGATTCGTAGATTTTTACAGACCCGATTCATTTTATGCCTCTATATATCAGCAAACTGCTTCCGGTAATCCCAACTCTACTTCTTTTATTTCTGCATCGCAAGGTAATTTAGAAGATTATACGTCTTTTACAGCAGAAGCAGAAATAATATTCCCCAAAAAGAAATTAATTTCGCAGACTGGATACTATCCTACTCCTTTTGTCACCTCATCTATTTTTGGATTTCATACTGCTGACTCTTCTACGCCCACAGATTTTACTTGGCCTGCAAGCGATTACGATATACAGGTTTATGCCGTAAAGCCAAATACCAATGGCAACAATTCTGCAGGATATTTATTGGTAACAAGCTCATATTATGGCTTGGATCTGCAAAGTGATCTAATAGAAGACCTTTATGATAATAGAAAGTGGAACATATCTCTCCGAGTAAAACCCACAAAAGTTCAAGCTGATTTAGTTTCGGGTTCTGCCACCACTAACTATACTCTAGAATTGTACGCCATTAATTCAATTTTGGATACCATTCAATCTGAAGTTTCCTTGAGTGCTCAAATAATTTCTGATGGAGAAAAACTGCTTAATGAGCCTAAAAGAATTTACGCGGGAGCACACAGGCAAAATTTTACTGGATCTAGTTTGCATGGATCAGATATACGTCTCGGTAGTTTGCGATATTGGACCACATATCTGCCCAACGAAGTGATAAAATCTCACGGAAGAAATACAGAAAATTTTGGGTCTCTTAATCCATATAGAAATTCTTATAATTTTGTTACCTCTCTGACCGGAACAGAAATTCCAGAGATAGAAACCCTTGCTCTTTACTGGGAATTTGCTCAAATAACAGGATCGGACAATGGTTCCGGTGTTTCAACAGTTCCAGATGCAGGATTTAATGTACTAGATTATTCTTCCGGATCTTCAGAAATATCTCAAAGATATTCTTGGATGGGTAATGTAGTTGGAAAACAACACACTGGCAGAGCAGATTTTATGTATCCCAATGATACTGCCATAATTAACGTAGATTTTATACCAATTGGAAAACAAACAGAGCCAGAAATTGTTAATGCTTATGATACAGTCAAGGTTTTTAATATTGAAGACGAACAACTTTTTACTCGCCAAAGTAGACCTACTAACTTCTACTACATGGTTGAAAAAAGCATGTACGCCTCTATCACACAAGAAATTATTAATTACTTTGCCTCTATTTTAGATTTTAATAATTTAATCGGCGATCCAGTCAATAGATATCGCCAAGAGTATAAATCTCTTGGTAAACTTCGCTCACTCTTCTTCGAGAATGTAGGAAACACACCTAATGTTGAAAGATATATAGAATATTATAAGTGGATAGACGACTCCCTGGGTCAGATGTTGATGGAGTTGTTCCCAGCAAGTTCTGTAAAGCAGGATGGAATAAGAACTACCATAGAGAGTCATGTACTAGAAAGAAACAAATACCGCAATAAATATCCTACGGTGGATGTAAAGCAGGATGATCCCGAAACGGGCATAGATGGTATTAATCGATTGACATATAATTGGAAAGAGGGCCACCACCCGGTCGATGGTTTAGAAACCGAAGCTTGTTTTTGGTGGAAAAACCGCGCAGAAAGAAACGAGCCACCTCTTGCAACCGGTCTTCCCGGCCTAGATGCCGCCAGACAACAGATTTTATCAGTAACTTTGTCTGCTTTGAACCGACAATACTCGAATCCGCTAAAATATACAGTCAAAAAAGAACAAATAGTCACTTCTGGTGTCGCTATTGAGAACAATAAACGAGAATTGGTAAGAAAATCCGTAAAGTTTGGTGATTCTAGTGGAATTATTGCAAAAACTGCAAATATTCAAGAATTTGAAGCATGTAATGATGATTTAGATCTCAATTTGAAGAGAAAATTTGCTTTTAAGGCAGAAAGTGAGCTAGATTCAGACCCATACCTAGACGGTAAGGGTGACTTACTGCTTCCTTTTGTCCCTGTAAGTTCTTCTGTGGTCACAGGATACCAATCTTTGGTAAATACTGGCCTAAAAGACGGATTTGGCATTGAAAACCTCCATGTAGACTCCTATATTGATAGTGAAGTCCCTATGCAAGGCCCATTCACACAGAAATTCGTTGGTGGTAACCAGCACAGACACATTAAGCTTAATGATGGCACAGATACAGCACTAAATCGCCCAGAAGCATGGCAATTAGAGTTCCAAGGTGCCCCAAAAGCAATCAAATTCGTCCATCAGCCCGTAAATCACCCACGAGCTATGCTTTATCGCGATTTGGTGGCCAAAAGATCAGTGAATATTAAGAACATTAAGACTGATACAGGCAGTTACGGTCTAGGAAACTACACCGAAGACTATGAAATCGTCCAAACAGTGAGCAGAACACAAAATAATGTCGCATTTGTTAAGGCTGGCGGATTTACAATCGAGTACATACCTTCGCCATACATCGCTGGCATGGATGATTACGCAAAACCGCAGAGAGGAAAGTCTCCATGGGTGTTTGTGAACCGCTTTTCCTCGCCCGGAGCACCAGATACAGCGGGAGATTCCAACGGTGGTCCAGCTTTGGACCCAGAAGCAGCAGAATTCTCCCCTTATAACGATTTAAATTACCGAAATACTACTGTTAGAGACCCTTATCGATTGCTCTTGGCCTCCCACGTTAATCAATTTGGCTATTATTCGGATGTTTTTGACATCGGAGCTGGTCCTTCGACCGTAAATTCTCTAAATTATGCGGGAACAGCCAGTATTTATCAGGTTAACCGCAATCCCATCCGACAAATGAAGGATTCTGGTTCAACAACTATCACCGCATCAATTTATGACAACTATTTTGTCCAGCATGCGATCCCTAGAAGTGACTTACAGTACGCTTGGATCACTTCGTCTTATATGTCTTATGATACTTTTGGGTATCTTCCCTATGACGGCGACGGAGACTTAATAACTTTCTCATCTGCGAGTGAATTTCGCTCCCGAAATAGGTTCCGTCCTACTACTAGCGATTTCAAAGATAGAAAATTCGGACGCGACGAGACTATAATGGGTGGACCCTTTGCTGCAAGTAATTTTTATTTTACTTATGTGCCTACCACATACAATTGGCTGAACTTGAATACTCGCGAGCCACTAGAATATACTAATTCTTTCATTGGTTTTACGGAAGATGACACTGATGTCGAAAGTTATTTAAACGACAGTCTTATCACAGACGGAGTGAATACAGATGGCAAACCTTCCCTTCTAAATTCACTCTTACTAAAAAGAAACGGACCTTATCAGCACCCAACATGGAAGCAGACAAGAGGATATGAGAATCCATTAGTTAAAAAGTGGAATTCTTCTAACTTAACCGCCTATAATTTAGAGAATGATGATCTAAAAATTCGCCAAGACCCTCCTATTATCTCAAAATATAAGGCACTAACTCAAATTTTAAATATTTCAACCGAGCAAAAATCCATCACGGCCCTAGAAAATGTCTTTATTAACAGTACTTTTGGAAACGAAACGGCTCTCTTCGCAAATCGCTCGATAAATAGAGATTTAAACATATCAAATGATACTTTTAAGTTAGCTTATGATGACATTAGGACACTTTATGTCGACGGCGCACTCAATATTATTTCAAACCCGATTCAGGGTCTAGGATACTTGGCATATAAAGAACAAGTTTATCCATCTGCAATCAACATGTATAGCTTTCGCAACCGCGAGAGGGTAAATTATAAGAATACTTTCTGGAAAAACTCCAGAGAGGCTAGATCTATCTTGGGTAAAGATAAGTTTGGAGGCACAAACTCTCAAGGCTATGTGGTTTCCCAAAGCGCCTGGGCCTTGGATACCTCTGAGCAGTTTGGTACAGGATTATCAACTTATATAGCAGAATCTGCTTCTATAGGTAAGGCAGGTGAGCTGCAAAATGATTACACATTTGCATATCGTTTAGCTGGCAGTACACATGGCGATTCTGGATCAATCCGACCTTCACCAATTTTAAACAGAAAACACATGTTGGGATCAAAATATTCAGTAATGAATCCATTCACTATTCAAAACTGGTTTATTCGCGGTTTAATACCCGTATCTCGAACAACCCTATCGGGAACTTTTTTAGGGTACTTAGATTCTGACGAAGCAGATGGCGTGTGGCCAGGAATATCAGAATATAATACTTTAGGACATGTTTCGATTTTCGGAGGTAATGCTAAATTCGAAGCCCATGAGCAAGCTGGATTTTTCGAGGGAGGTCAATTTATTTCTTCTCCAAGTAATCCTTTCTATGATAAATATGATTTATACGTTCAAAATATGAGATTGAAGAATAAAGACATGACTTTAATCCCAGAATTTAGAATAAGTAATTTCATAAAAGATTACTTGCAAAATAGCGATGGGTTTATTTCAACTAACACGGCCTCATTTTCTATTTTTGGAATAAATCAGCAAAATGCCGAAACAGTCACTTATCTGAAAGACGATGGCCTGAGTGAGGCTTACGAGATTCAGATTTCTGAAGCCACTCCAGAAAACAGCGGCGAAGGAGAATTTTATAGAATATACTCCTTCTCTGATTTTATGGAAAGCTTTGATATTATTTCTGATGATCATGACAAATATACCTCCGAATCTTTTAGTAAGGCTATTTCTCTTTCTTGTAAAGCACTTAAGAAATTTATTGCATATGATGGTTTCTATCCAGCAGAAAGGACTCTGGAAATGTCAGAATATCTCAAAGAAGACTATCAGGATTTGTTGGTAGCTACATCATCAGCTAAGCAAGTTCCCGTAATTGGTGAAATAGTGACAGAGCCCACTGAGGATTTAAAATTAAGACCATTCTATACTACATTGATTTCCCCAGGTATTTTATTTAATACTATAAAGTCAGGCATTGCAGTTGATTATCCTATTTACACCGGTTCTTATGAAGTAGTCAGATATTATAATAATTCTGGTACTCTACCACACGCACCAGCTGACAAAGACTACAGTGATTATTATGCTATTGGCACTGCATCCAGCAACACTAATTCATGGCATTATAGAGTACCTTTTGAGGCCATTTTAAACCCAGATTTGATGATAGGTAGGAATTTGATGGACATGGAACCACACCCGTCAGCCTCGCTCGGTTTACTTACTAAGCTAGATGCAAAAACATCTCAAGCTCAAAGTAAATATAAAAAAGCTATGAACAACTTCTTATCTGAAACGGTTAATTTCTTTTTACAAGATTCTAGCCTAACTTCTTTGGAGTCAAAACAGGAAGACGAATTTATATCGACAGATATTGTAGCAGGAGATACATATGGACTAAGGGTTAAAATTAGAAAATCTATGATGGGAGAAAAGGCATCCACAGTTAATTATCCTGTTCCTCAAGAATATTATTCCAACGAATCTGTTTTGTCTGGTTTGTCTGTGCGGGGAGTAAGCAACAAACTCAGGTTGTCCACTATAAATATGTACTCGCGCCCAACAGCTTTTGGTCCACCTCTCGCCGGAACTGGGTCTTTTAATGGCTTCATCGACGGCCCCGTAGTGGAGACAGTGGGCTTTGGTCCCACGGCCTTTAAGCAATTTACAGATTCTTTGGTTTATGATGGCTTGTTCGGCTATAATGTTTCCCATACGCCCCCTTATTATAACGGAGAGGCGTGGGTAGATGTTCTCTATACCGCAGAGACTTCTGGACAAATATCGCTCGATACTATATTTGCAAGCGCCTCGGTAATATCTTGGAGAATTGACGGATTAACTAACGACATTTGGCCCAGCGGCGATGATGCTGCCTATCCTATGCACCGGAATAATGTAAATAATTATGCAATGCAAATAACATCTTCAGTCAATCTTTTTAATAAAAAATTCAATAAGTCAGTAGCAGACAGTTCGCAAAATAAACCAGTCTGGTCTATTCAAACAAAGTTTGAAACTCCTATTTTAAATTTCAGCCCTTACGCAAAAGATGGTTTCGACACTGATCTTATAGATGAGGAATATTTAGAAAATGTCGCCACACCTTCTAATTCTGGTAGCCCATGGGAAGGATATGACGGTAAAACAACCACCCCTCTGGGTATATGGCACCAATTTGGCTTAATACCAAAAGCATCCGAAGGAATCTATCTCGAAATAGACGATATTGAACCGGAATGGCTCAACAATCGTGTGCCCGGAACGGATATAGACAGCACATACAACGGTGGCGATGTTAAATCTCTAAAAGATATTGTAGGCTTTACGGCCCAATCTGAAAAAATTGGAAAGCTTGCAGAATCAAAGACTATATTTGAGGCCGTTGTTGCCATTCCATTTGTGGATGTGAAAAACATCAGCAGAACTCCGAGTCTTGTTACAAATCCCAACCAGACAGCTAGAAACTTTTTTAAATTACCAGTATCCGTAGACTATGTGACAAATTTAAATAAGTTAATGTCTTCTGACCTAAGCCAAGATAATTTCGGCCTGACCGAATCAATAATGCAGCCTAATGTTAAATCTTTATTTCCGCTTGGAACAGACCAGAGTATTATAGAGATGGCAGAAAAAATTAAAGACCGATATGTGTTTCCTCCGCAATTTGATTTCTTCAGAAATCAGAATGCGAGACCGATTGCAATGTACATCTTTGATTTTGAGCACACTTTTGATAAAAATGACCTTTCTTACATGTGGCAGAATATCGCCCCTAAAATTGGTAATGAATTCCAAGAAGCTTCTGCCACCATTTCACATCCTCTCCTGACAAAAAATAATCTTCTTGAAGACCTAAAAGATAAAGTTAAGTGGATGGTTTTCAAAGTTAAGCAAAGAGCTAAAACAAAATATAACAACTTGTTGGTGGGTGGCAACCAAAAGGAAGATCTATTCAGTTATAACTGGCCTTATGATTACTTCTCTCTTATCGAATTTGCTAAGATTGATTCTTCCATTACTTATGGTTCGATCGAGGAGGCAACAATAGGGACAACAGACTCAAATGCAGGCATATTGCCTCCGTTTGGTCCTGCCGATCTTTCTCAAGGAAACTCTACAAGTACGACAGCATCTAAAAGCGTTCAAAATCAAGCCGCCGCTCTAGTGAAGGCAAATGTGGATACATCGAAGAGGGAGAAATAAATGCTTTTTATGAACAAAAAAGAAGAAGTGATTGATATAGAACTTACTCCTTACGGAAAACAACTTCTATCTCTAGGTAAGATGAAGCCTGTTTATTATGCATTTTTTGATGACAATATTATGTATGATGCCGAATATGCAGGAATCACAGAAGATCAGAACATAATCCAAGAAAGGATTACACAACTAACTCCGCAGTTACAGACACAATACAAATTTACCAGTAAAGGCCAGGAAGGATTTGATGTCGATTTTGGAAATGGTGAAAAAATCTCCACCATAGCACCTTTGAAAAAAGAATCTCTAACCAGTCCATTGGGAAGTTCCAGATCTTCGGGTAATAACTACCCGGCCATTCAACTAAGAATGCTGAGCGGGTTTATAAAAGATTACGATCTAGATTATGTTACTGAATTTGGAATTAAAAAAATACCACAAATAAATATAGATATAAATTTTACCGTAAAAAAAGGCGAAATTCCATTTTCAGATCTGAAAGTCGGCGCAGCTCCTCTGGACGACACTCCTGTCATAAGTGTACTAACACTGGGCGCAGCCGGATCTTTTACATCTGATTTAGCGCCAGATGCATCATTTATAGAAGTGGATCATAACACATTACTAGTTGATATAGTGGAGAAAAATATAGATTTTGATATGGAGAACTTTAATATTGAAGTATTCGAAGTGGGTGAACAATTAATACCACTTTCTTTCGCCAGATTGAAGCAAAGCAATGTAGTAGATGGCATATTAATAGATTCTATAACAGAAGAAGACAAAGTAGAGATACCACTTAATTCTTCTAATGTGGAATATTATTTTGATATATTTGTAGACTCCGACATTGATAAAGAAGTTATTAATAATTCTATTAATAGCTTAAAATCCAAAGGATTGTACACAGATAAAGATTATGTAAATGAAGACAACGTTCTAATTAGAGAAGTAATTTCCGATATTTACGGAACCAATGTAGATATCACTGATATAAAGGATTGTTAGTAGATGTCAATCGAATATACCCCATTAAAAGAAAAAGACACAGAAACAACAGTTTCAGCTGACGATGTTAGTTCCAACACATCCTCCGGTGTAGCCTCAGCTGATTCTCCAAGGGCTACTGGGACACTCTTAGGTATAAATAAAATAACAGTTTCAGACCAGCTTGATGATCGCGGCAACGATACTTATGTTGTTGAAGTTGACTATTATTTAGAGACTGGTAAGGATGAATTGGGCTTACCCTCCTTGGATCTATCTCGCAACACACGCATGTCAGCCCAAATCGAAAGAAGGGCTACAGTCATATTTAATCAGCCACTCCTTTATCCTACTTTTTTAGGAACAGAACTCAATCCCGATATTGAAAGAACCGAGACAGGTTATCGTTACCCTTTCTCTGCTAAATTTAGCATAGATAAGGAAGAAGATTTATCGGAATATAATTTCGTGCTCTTCAAGGTTAGGGGTAAAGTCCGCCAGCCGCAAATATTTATTCAATTATTCGTGAACGGAGAGTTGCAGATAGATAATGAGGTCAACGTCCCAATCGAAGACCAAAGAACTAATTTTTATGATAATATATTTAATTTTGACTTGTTTGATATCGGAAGTACACCAAATAATTCTTATGTATCTGAATTAATGGTATCTTATGGAAAAGACAAGTCCGTCAAAGGTATGTTTGTTTTTGATAAGCAGAAATTTATATCCAACAATAGTGATTTTGGAAAAATTTTAAAAAACTCTAAAATTCCGATTGACGTAGCAAGACAGATCATGAGAAAATCTTTGGTAGATAGCCTACAAATCACCCGAAAAAGAGTATCATACCTTAGAAACTTTCAAAACAACCCTCATCTGGCCGACATGAATGAAGCTCCCAAGACTGTAGCGCGAGCAAAGGATTCTATATCTGGAAGACTATTGTCCCTCACGCCAACGGCTCCATCATTATCTACAAGTGCGCTTAACATCACAGGCTCCCCATTGCCAACTACTCAATTTTCCGACATTGCCGAGTTGACCGATTTAGAGTTGTCAGATATCTCTTATGAGAAGTTGATAGCTTTTAACGACACCGACACCTCACAGGGCGGTACTTTTCAATACTCTCTGCAGATGAGAGTTCAAGATGGTATATTGGGATGGCTCGTTGACACTCTAGATAAACTAACAAAACTCCAGTCTAAACTGGGAAGGTCAACACCCGTCAAACGGTCAGAGGAAATAGCACAAATTATTTTCACACTCAATCCGGACATAGATATGAGCCGAGAAACTGTCAAACTTTATTTTGCCAATATGCTTAAACACGAAGGGTCTCTTCTCATATTTAAATCTTATATGGTAAACTTGATAAACAAAATTTCTAATTTAATTGGTAAGGCTGGTGTAGTGTCTCAAACAAACTCTGCTTATTCCAAGACTTACTCAAAGAATAATTCAGAGTTGTTTTTTCTCACTTTTGATAAAGTATTTACAACAACGGCCAATTTTGATGATGCAATAGATTTGAATTATGACTATATGGGTCTAGAGCCAAATTCTAGTATAGGCCCTACCAGAATAACTAAAAATGAAATGGAAAAACGATCCAATCAAGAGATATTGAAGCTTCTATTATCGACACCGAGCGATGGATATGCCAACTTATCCAGGAGTATTTTTACTGATGTTTTTAATTTTACCCCCGCAGGAGAAAATGGTAGCGAAGATTTTAGTACTTTACAACTCGCTTATTTTAATTTTCAACCCAATCTGTATGCTTATTTCTCCCCAGTCAATATTGACGGTATACCGCTAACGCTTTCAAACACATTTAATTTTGGTGTTATGACCGATATCCATTTTAGGCAAAAATATGACGATAAATTGACACCAGAGCTATCGCTTTCTTATTGCCTTCAAGAAAAAGGTATCTCTTTAGGAGAGGATTTCTTTTTTGAGGATCCTCCTATCAAGGATCCTTCTGTAAGCTCTACATATTTTCCCGCAAATGATGTTTTTTCAAACAATGACGGCGTGAATGAAGCTCCTGTCCCAACAGAGGATTACAAGAGTGGAATTGCGGTAGAACCAATGAAGGAGGCCTCTAGAACTTTTGCAAGCATGTTCCTTCGAAACGAGGAAAATTGGGATTTATCTAGAGAAGATTTTGATATAACAAACAGTGAAAACCTTTTGAAATCGGTAATGAAATCGGAAAGCGTCAGACCTCTCAAATCACAAGTACCAGTTGGACCCGTAGCATCACAAGAGCTAAATATTGTTAGAGAAATGCCAAATCAAATCAGGGCTATTTTTGCCTCTCCTTCTGATAAGTGCGTGAATAGATGGCTGTCTCCATCAATGAAAGGAGATTATATTTACAATCCCACCAGTTATTATACAATAAAACAAAACTATATGAATCTTGTTAAGGTTGAGTGCCTTGCTGGATTCAAAAAGGATTCCAATGGTTTACCGGATGTTAAAAATCCAATTTTTAAAAAATTAACAGATTTAAGCGGAACAGGTAAAATTATTTGTCGAGCAAGTATTTATAATGACGCAAGATTTAGAATTGGTGTCGGTTTTGATAGAATCGCATATCCAGATAAATACTTTATCTTAGACTTAACAGAATAAAAGAGGCATAGAAAATAAATGTCAGATAGCATATCAGTATTGAATACACAAGCATTTTCTTTAGCAGAAAATACAGATGGCTCGCCAGACCCAATTAGAAATAGCATTAACAGCTATTGGGACTATAATGGCGATACTCTTGTTTATGACACAGGAAACAGTTATGACCCTAGTGAAAGAAAGGCGCAAACTTCTCTTTTGAATTTTGATATTACTGCTGACCCCGGTAAAATAAACGAACCCATTAAGCTAGATGATGACACCTCTATTACAATGATAACTCGGACGCAGGAAGTAACTATTACTCCCAAATATCCTTCGGAATCTGAAGCAGATCCGAAAGAACGATTTGAGTCTTATATAGAAAATTCAATTATTCCTTCTATAGGTTCACCCTTTTCAGAATTTAAATTAGACCTAGATAGCCCACTTGAGTACGCATCAAATATTCAAAACCATTCTGCCATAGCCGGCACCGTAAATTTTGTATATAACTATGGTTTAGGAGATTATGAAAATAAAATAGAACAGAATATAATTTCCGAATCACAATTAAATAATTTTTATAAAGTTACTAGAATAAATCGTAGAATAAATCGTAATCGCTTAACAAAAAGCAATGTTTCACGCAGACTAATCGATACTCCAGTCGCCGAAGAAGAAATCCAAGATTTTTTTATCAATAGTAGCGGCTTTATAAGAGCTTTGGCTATGCAAGAAAAAAAAGATACATTTCCTTTCTATAATGAAGTGTACCTAACCAATCCACCTAGAAAAAACTCGGTAGATAAATTGGAAGAATCCCTAAAAGAAAGCGGACTGATTACAGCCTTTTGTGATCTTATGAACCGAGAAGATTTTTTACTGACTAGAGGATTACTACCGGCGACTATTACAAATCCTCTTTTTATAAACTCTTATCTGGAGACAAGTTATATTGACAAAACCCAGCAACAGTTCAAAGAACAATCCGACGTGAGACGTTCCGATATTAAGCTTTATGATATACCTGCTATGTTAAAAATTATGTACGCTGCAATTCCCAAAGGTGAAAAATCAGAGACATCCACTAAATCTGCGGAGAGCGAGTCTGCTCAGGCAGCCGCCGGAACCGAGGGTGGAAATAGTGCTCCAGCCCCGGATTTGCCGCAATCACCTCTTCGTTCGAAAGCATTCTTAATTGATGGGGAAAAGGCAAAATATCGTCTTGACACTATTTCAAAAATGAAAAATGACACCGACATTGTTGTAGATTATCAAAACTCTCTCGACGATTTTGTAGAAGAAGTAAATAATTTAATTACTAACGTAGATAACTTTAAAAGATATCGGCAAGTACTGGAGGGAACAATGAAACCTTACCAGTCCGATGTATTGTTCTATAGAATTAAGAAATTCGAACAAGGGTCAAGTAGTCCGATACAGAACTTCTGGATTCCAGCAGAAAAAGGATACAGAGGAGTTAGATACATTGATACACAAGTGAAATACGGTAAAATGTACCGCTACGAAGTATGTGCTTACAAAATGATTCTCGGATCTGACTATGAATTTTCCGAGCAAAATACTGGTGTAATTAATTTTGATCAAGATCTACAAGATTTTATAGATGCATCTCAAGAGAATTTAGAAAATTTAATTGGTCTGGCTTTAATTAAGCCAGCTATGGAAGAAGCAGTATCGCAACAAGCTGCCAGCATACCTGAGTTTCTTAGATCTGAAGTTTCTGCCGATGCCCTAATCGCCGTCGCCGTAGCAGATTTTATTGAAGAGCGTAATATTTTAGATAGTGATTTGGTAAAAGTAGAAGGGTATTCTCTAATAGCAGACTTTGCCGACAAAGTAATTCAGGGTAATCCCGGCGAAGCCGGATCCGCCACATACAGAGGGGCAACAATTCGAGTCGATCAATTGACCGAAGAAGAAAGAGATAGATTAAACATAATTAGGAAGTCTTGGGCATGCATAACAAACTTCAATAAAACAGAGCCAAATAAATTAGCCGAAATAGAAATATTAATAAATAAAGTGGTTGCATTAGGAAATATTCAAGAAAAAATAGTCAAAGCTTACGATAAAAAAGAAAAAGAGAAAAAATTGGCTAACATTTTTAAAAATATTGCGATAGCGTTCTCCGCGATTATGGCTGGTGCACTGACTGTCGTATTCGCAGGCTTATCTTTTTCCTGTATCGCTATTAACGATGCAATGGCTACAGCAATTATAGGCAAAGTTCCTGCCCAAAAAAACCAAAAACAAGATACTAAAAAGAAAAGCAACCAT
>MDTG01055635.1_pt1 | contig 14325 bp, 14 predicted proteins | sample 811421 | NCBI WGS metagenome assembly MDTG01 (sample SAMN05326645, study PRJNA326480) | marine metagenome | isolation source: seawater | place: Pacific Ocean: South East | collected 2011
CAACAAATGTACGATGGATCAAAAATTTCAAAAAAAGAAGCTAGAAAAAAATGTATTACATCAGAGAGTGGCAAAGGTAAAAATAGAAAAAAATTAAATGAAGCAGTAAAATTAACTGTAAATTTTTTTAAAAGTAATTTAAACTAAGTTTTTTTTTCTTCTAAAGCTTCCTTTACCTTTTTTTGGTCTCACCACACGTTTTCGGTACTTTTTAGTAAAAAGATCTTTAGCTATTTTATTTCTTTTTTTCAGATTGAATAGCCTAATTTTGAATTAATTATAAAATTTTCATCTTGAAATTTATCTAATATTTTTTTTCTGAGACGATAAATATGAGTCTCTACAGTATGTGTATCTGCATCTTCTGCATATTTCCAAATTTTTTTTAATATATTTTTTTTTGTTAGTGGTTTTTCTTCATTAAATAATAGTTCTATTAACTGAACTTCTCTTTCCGTTATATCAATAAACGTATTTTCTTGTTTAAGTTTTTTTTCATTTTTATCTAATATGTATTTTTTAATTACGATTGATGAATTCTCATTAAATTTATACGATGTTATTAAATGAGAAATTTTGTTTTTTAATTCGTTAAAATTTAATGGTAAAGAAATTTTATCATTATATTTACACTTTACTTTGAAATTTTGATTATCTAATAATAAGATGGGTTTATTAAATGTTTTATTGATAATAGATAGACTAGTTTTATCTTCACAGATACTACTGTCTATTACTATAGCTGAGGCAGAAAAAAGCATGGATTCATTTAATTTACCAGTCTCAAAATAAATAAATGAAAACCCTAAATCTTCTTTAATTTCTTCTAACGAATTGTTAAGATTTTTTGTGCCAAAAATTGCTAAATTTGTTTGCATTATTTTATGAATATCATTTTAAAAAATAAATTCTTATATATCGGTAAGTATAGACTAAGATGTGCAATTGGTAAAAGAGGAATTACACTGCGTAAAAGAGAAGGAGATCTGAAAACTCCAAAAGGATCTTTTAAATTAAATTCAATATTCTATAGGAAAGATAAGATTTCTAAGATTAATTTCCCTCTGAAAAAAAAAATTATTAAGAAAAATATGGGCTGGTGTGATGATCCACATTCTAAATTTTATAACAAATTAATTAAGTTTCCATTTAAAAACAGTGCTGAAAAACTTTGGATAAAAGAAAGAATTTACGATGTAATTATTGTAATTAATTATAACCTAAAGCCTATAGTAAAAAATAAAGGAAGTGCAATTTTCTTACACATAGCCAATAAAAATTATATGCCCACAAGAGGTTGTGTAGCGATAAATAAAAAAGATATGCTTTTATTAATTAATAAAATCAATAATAAAACAAAATTAATAATAAATTAAATCCGACTACCGAAGATTGATGAGCCTATTCTTACAAAAGTTGACTCATGTTTGATCGCTTCCTTAAAATCATTAGACATACCCATGCTTAACTCTTTAAGGTTTAATAGTTTATTTAACTCCATCAAACTTTTAAAATAAAAATTTTGCTTATTGTCATTAGGAGGTATAGCCATCAGACCAATAACATTCAATTTTAGCTCTCTTGTACAATAATAAAAAAATTCGTCTAGAGATTTTATAGCAATTCCTGACTTTTGAATTTCATTACCAATGTTAACCTGTATAAAGTATTTTATTTTTTTATTTGAGCTATTTTCATGTTTAGCAAGCAAACTGGCTAACTTTGGATTGTCTAAAGAATGAATGTAATCAAACAGGCTCAAAGCTTCTTTTGACTTATTAGACTGAAGTTTCCCAATCATATGCAATTTTATATTTGGATGATTAATTTTTATATCTTTCCACTTGTTTTGTGCTTCTTGAACTTTATTTTCCCCAAAATGAAGGTGACCATATTCAATTAAAGGCTTAATATGTTCATATGGGAATGTTTTGCTAACAGCCACAATTTTAATATTGGTATTATTAATTAGAGATTTTATTTTTTCAAATTTTTGAACTATAGAATTCATAAATGATTATTATAAAGAAAAATTACTATTTATACATAGAAAATACAAAAGATATTAATTTAAATAATATCAAGAAAAATAAAAAAATTTCTATTATTTATAGAAATTATAAAGATGCAGAAAATACAGAAAATTTATATAGATTTAGAAAAAAATGCAAACTCAAAAGGTTTAAATTCTATATATCAAACCAAGAAAGCCTTATGAGAAATTGTAGGGCAGATGGGTTATATTTATCTTCTTTTAATAAAAAAATTTATTTGAATAAAGAACTTAAATTAATTGGCTCGGCGCATTCATTCAAAGAAATTAATGAAAAAATAAAACAAGGTTGTAAGACTATTTTTCTCTCTAGACTTTTTAAAACATCATACAAAAATAAAAAAGATTACCTAGATATTGTTAAATTTAATCTAATAATTAAAAAATATAATATATCTATAATTCCTTTGGGTGGAATTAGATCTTCAAACCTCAATAAACTAAATATGATAAATTCTAATGGCTTTGCTTTATTATCTGAGGCAAAAAAAAAGCCGGCTATTACTAGCCGGCTTTTTTAATAAATTTAACTACTTATTAGAACGCCATAGTTACTGCGAATAAATTCTCAGTAGCATTAGTGTCCTGTGCGTAGGCTACATTATCATAGTCAGTTCTAGCTAAAGCTAAAGTCATTCCGCCCATAGTGTAAGCAGCTTGAAGTGATTTAGTTTTTTGCTCGTAAGTAACTGTTGTTGATGTAGTCATAGATCTATCTGATTTCTCTTGTGAGTATGAAACAGATAAGTCATCATTGACTGCAAAAGCAAGTGATATGTCAGTGTTTTTAGTGTGTTCAACTGTAGTTGTACCTGATCCTGTAACGTTCGCTATTTGCGGAGCGATCCAAGATTTACCAGCACCTATTTTGAATGATCCAACTGCGTACTCTACAACAACTGTACCAGACTCAGATTTTTGTTCATCTGTAGCACCAGAAACATCTCCACCATCTTGTTCAGTATAACTTGCGTTTAGTTCTAAACCGTCCATTGGAACAGTTGTAACTCTGTACTGAGTAGTGTTTGATATTGTAGCTGATTTTGCAGTGTTTGAACTGTTAGCTGATTTTAGCACTTTACTTCCTGACGGAGCATATGCAGCTTTAAACACTGTGCTGAAAGGTAATAAGTCAGCAGGTGTGTGATATTGCATATTTGTGTATGTGCTAATGTTTACTGGTTCTGTTTTTCCTTCAGCGTAAGCTGTATCCGTAATCCACGCATAAGCATTTTGACTGAAAGCACCGTGAGCACCTAAACCACATTCACTTGCACACGCTTTAACAACACCGTAAGGAGTTGTTACTGCGAATGAAGTATCATCGTTTAATGCAGATCCACCTTCAGCAGTACCGTCTGGATCTAATTCCATAAAGTAATCCCAAGTGAAACCGTTATCTAATTCACCGCTTGCAGCGAATTTAAGTTCGTTAGCTATACCAATTGTATTATCACCAATTACGTCTCCAGATAAAGTACTGTAAGTAGCTTTAGCTGTACCTGTAACAGTCAACTCACCTGCAAAAGCAGAGAAAGATAATGCAAAAGAAGCCATTAACGAAACTATAATTTTTGATAGTTTGTTCATATTTGTTCCTTTTTTTACTTGTTAATATTAATGATTTTATAATTTGTCATTTATCACAGATCTACGTATTTCCCCTATTTTGATTGATTAATTCTTTATTGTGACATATATACAACATTTATTTTCAAGGTTTTTAGGGTTAATTGTGATAAATACTTAATTTCTAAAATAAATATGAAAATCACTGCAAAATACTACTTTTTTAGCTTTTTAATTTCACTTTTTTTAATTCTTAGTTCCTGTGGGATTTATAAAAAAGTTGATGCAAGAAAGGTTTCTACCTCTGGACCTGAAAGAGCAAGACAAAATGTAGAAGAAGGTAGAGGTGTTTCCATTGCTGGTATTGGTAAGGGACTGAAATCTACTAGTTATGAATTTGCTTCATCTAATCCGATGTGGAGAGCTTCGTTAGAAACATTAGATTTTCTTCCTTTAACAACTATTGATTACGCTGGTGGTATGATTATTTCTGACTGGTATCAAGATAATTCTGCCTCTGGAACAGCACTTAAGATTACTGTCAGATTTCTATCCAATGAAGTTGCTGCCACGAATTTAAAAGTTATTGTTCACGAAAGAAAATGTAATAAAAACCAAACATGTACTACAACCTTGTTGAATCAGTCTAAAATTAAAGAGGAACTTGTATCTTCTATCGTTAAGAGAGCAGCAGTTTTAGAAAAAGAAATTAAAACCAAAAAATAAAATATATATTCAACTAGTGGAAAGATACAGCTTTCATACAATAGAAAAAAAATGGCAACTTTTTTTTGAAAAGGAAAAACTTTATCGAACAAAAAAAGATAAAAAATTTTATTGCCTGGAAATGTTTCCCTATCCATCTGGCAAGATTCATATGGGTCATGTTAGAAATTATACTATTGGCGATGTTATCGCTCGTTTTAAATATTTAAACGGTTACAATGTGTTACATCCTATGGGGTGGGACTCTTTTGGCCTGCCGGCAGAAAACGCAGCCAGAGAAAATAATCTGCATCCAAAAGAGTGGACAAAACAAAATATATCTCAGATGAAAAGGCAATTAAAGTTGTTGGGTTTATCGATTGATTGGGATCTTGAAATATCAACATGCGATGAAACTTACTATAAACATCAGCAAGAACTATTTATAGAATTTTATAATCAGGGATACGTTTCAAGAAAAGAAAATTATGTAAATTGGGATCCAATTGAACAAACTGTTTTAGCTAATGAACAAGTAATTAATGGTAAAGGTTGGCGATCAGGAGCTGTTGTTCAAAGAAAAAAATTATCTCAGTGGGTTTTCAACATTACAAAATTTGCAGATGAACTTTTAAATGATCTTGAACAATTAAAAGATTGGCCAGAAAAAGTTAAGTTAATGCAAAAAAATTGGATTGGCAAATCTGTCGGATGTGAAATTTATTTTCAAATAAATGATGAGAGGGAGAAAATAAAAATTTTTACTACTAGACCAGACACTATTTTTGGAGCCTCTTTTTTAGCAATATCTGTTGATCATCCATTCTGTGAAAAATTTTCCAATAATAAAAACTTTATTACTTTTAAGGAAGAATGTCTCAAAGTAGGAACTACAGAAGAGGCCCTGGCAGTCGCTGAAAAAAATGGTTTCGACACAGGTTTTTTTGCTAACCACCCATTTATAGAAGGGAAAAAACTTCCAGTTTTTGTAGCTAATTTTGTGTTGATGGATTATGGAACTGGAGCGGTATTTGGATGTCCTGCTCACGATCAGAGAGATTTAGATTTTGCAAAGAAATATAATCTTGAAATTATAGAAGTTGTTAGCGAGCACAAGAATAGTATTAAAAATTTTGAGAATATAGGGGAGGCATATACTTCAGATGGAATAATTATTAATTCTGATTTTCTTAACGGACTAAATGTTGAAACCGCCAAAACAAAAGCTATAGAGGCTGTTGAAAAAAAAAATTTAGGAAAAAAAACAATTTCTTTTAGACTGAAAGATTGGGGGGTTTCAAGGCAAAGGTATTGGGGCTGTCCTATACCGATGGTGTATTTAGAGGACGGTAGTGTTTTACCTGTAGAAAAAGATGAATTACCCATAAGACTTCCTGACGATATTGATTTAAAAAAATCTGGAAATCCACTTGCCAGCCACTCTACTTGGAAAAAAACTGTTCATAAAAAAACTGGAAAACCAGCTATTCGGGAAACAGATACATTAGATACTTTCGTAGATTCTTCTTGGTATTTTATGAGGTTCTGTTCTCCTAATAATAAAAATGAACCTTTTGAAATTGAGAGTTTAAACTATTGGATGCCCGTAAATCAATATATTGGTGGGGTTGAGCATGCAATTTTACATTTACTTTATTCAAGATTTTTCATGCGTGTAATTCAGAAAAATAATAATAAAATAAAAACCGCCGAACCATTCAAAGGCCTCTTCACTCAAGGAATGGTTTGCCATGAAACCTATAAGGACTCTAATGGAAAATGGCTTAGTCCTGAGGAAATTGAAAAAAAAGATAAAATAGAGTTTGTTAAAAAATCAGACCAAACGAACGTTATTGTTGGTCCATCGGAATCCATGTCAAAATCAAAAAAAAATGTAATAGATCCTGAAAGTATGATTGAGTCATACGGTGCAGATGCTATTAGATGGTTCATTTTATCCGACAGCCCGCCTGAGAAAGATATACAGTGGTCTAGTCAAGGAGTAAATTCAGCTTATAAATTTTTACAAAAACTTTATAATTTAACAAATATAATTATTAATCGTAAGAATATAATAGGAGAAAAAAATAAGGATTTTGAGATAAAATTTAATAATTATATTTTTAAGATAACTGATTTAATAAATAATTTTCAACTAAATGTGGTAGTTGCAAATGTATATAGTATTTATAACTTGTTTTATTCCACAATAGACCAAAAAGTGGACAACGAATGTCTTAAAAGAAACTTTTCTAAACTAATGAAAATGCTTATTCCTTTTATTCCTCATCTTGCACATGAATGTTTGGAACAATTAGGTGAAAAGAATATCAATATTTGGCCTGCTTTTGACAGCAACTTAAGCGAAGATGAAAAAATAAAAATAGCTATACAAATAAACGGGAAGACAAAAGAAATTATAGAAATTAAAAAAGACTTGAACGAAAAGGATGTTATAAAAGAAACTAAAAAAGTTAAAAAGATTAATGATCAATTGATTAAAGCTGAGATTAAAAAAACAATATTTGTTAAAAATAAAATCATCAATTATCTTATAAAATAAAATTAATGAATAAATATAGTAAAAAAATTCTAATAATCTTAATACCAATCCTATTATTTTCCTGCGGGTTTAAACCTTTAAAACAAAAGAGTAATAATCAAATTTTTTTACAAAACTTAAATATCGTGGGTGAGCAAAGAATTGCATATATGTTAAAAAATAATGTTTTATTAATATCAGACAAAGACTCAAATAATAAATACGATGGTGTGATAAAATTAGTAAAACAAAAAAATAGTAAAATTAAAGACAGTTCAGGTAGTACCACTAGATATAATGTAACCTTATCTGCTTCCTTAGAACTAACTAATCAAGAAAATAAAAATAAAATACAAAAGGTTTTTGTAAGAAGTGCAGACTACAATATAGCAAATATTCATTCGGATACTATAAATAATGAAAATAGTACTATTAGAAATATTACACAACAATTGTCAGATGATATTACTAATTACATAATATTGAGAACGAGGGAATAGTGATACTAAAGAGTTATATTGTAGAACAAAACATAGAAATATTAAGAAAGTATAGGGCCACTTTAATTTACGGAGTAAATGATGGAATTAAAGATGACATAAAAAATCAAATTAAAGAGCAGAACAATAAAAATGAAGTATTAAACTTTTTTGAAGATGAAATAATTAAAACTAATGTTTTATATGAAAATACAAATAATCAATCACTTTTCTCAGAAAAAAAAATTGTATTTATTCACGAGGCATCTGACAAAATTTTAAACCAAATTGAAGAATGCTTAGAAAAAGAAAATGATGACGTTGAAATATACATTTTAGCAAACAACTTGGATAAAAAATCTAAATTAAGACAGCTATTCGAGAAAAATAATAAATTAGCTATTTTTCCGTGCTATGAAGATAATGAAAGAACCTTAATTTCATACACAACAAGCCAATTGACAAACTACAAAGGAATTACAGGAGAAATAATTAATTTCATAATAAATAATTCGAGCATGAATAGAAGAATTATTAAAAATGAAATTATAAAAATAAAGAACTATTTTCCAGACAAGAAAGTTAATAAAGAACAAATTGTAGAATTATTAAACATCAAAAATGACTCTGGATTTGACGAAATAAGAGATAAAGCTTTATTGGGAGAAAAATTTAAAATTAACAAACTATTGTCAGAGTCAGAAATACTTAATGACGAGGCTTATTATTATTTAAATAATTTAAATTTTAGGATTTTTTGTTTACAAGGAATTATTAGAGAAAATGAAAAAATTGACAATTACGAGCAAACAATAGAAAACTTAAAACCAAAAATTTTTTGGAAAGATAAACCTATAATTCTACAACAACTAAAAAAATGGAACCGAAAAAAACTTGAAAAAATTTTAATGAAAATTGGTGAAACTGAAGTTTTAATGAAAAAAAATTCTTTCTTGCGAAACGATATAATTATTAAAGATTTAATAGTAAAATTAACTAATGAAGCTACCGCTTCTTTTTAGTAAGTAAATTAGACAACATTTCAAATTGATCTAAGTTGTTATATTCAATAATTACTTTTCCAGAGCTATTCCTCCTATTAACAATTTTTGTTTTTAAACCCATATTTTCTTCTATTTGCCTTTGTGCTAATAAAATATTTGGATCCGTACTCTTCCTAGGAGTTTTTTGATTTTTTTCTTTTTCTTTATCATTTTTTACTAAATTTTCTATAGATCTAGCGCTGAGGCGATCTTTCAATATAGTTTCAGCTAATTGGACAGCATTATGCCTGCCAACTAAAGGTCTTGCTTGCCCGGCACTTAGTTTTCCTTCATCAACAAGATGTATGACTTCTTGGGGTAAGTTTAACAGTCTAAGAGTATTAACAATGTGACTACGGCTTTTGCCCATAAACTCAGACAATTTTTCATGATCGTAATCAAATTGTTTAATTAAGCGATCATACCCTTTTGCCTCTTCTATAGAATTTAATTCTTCACGTTGTATGTTTTCAATAATTGCTAATTCCAAAGATTGATTGTCGGTAAGGTCCAAAACAATAACAGGGACATCGTGCAATCCAGCTTTTTGAGCTGCAATCCATCTTCTTTCACCGGCTACAATTTCAAATTTACTTTCTTTCCCTTTTCTTACTGCTATAGGTTGAATTAGCCCATTTTTTTTAATTGATTTCGACAATTCGTCTATTTTATTTTCATCAAAGTAATTTCTTGGTTGAAACTGATTTCTCGACAAATCGCCTATGGATACTGATAAATATGATGTATCTTTTTTCCCCTGGGTAGCTGTTTCTTGAACTTGATCACCAAAAAGTGACATCAAGCCACGTCCAAGACCTTTTTTATTTTTCTCATCTACCATTTTTACTTCACGCTCCTACTTGTTGACTCATAAATTCTTTAGCAAGCTCCAAATATGATTTACTACCTAAACAAGCTCTGTCATATACAATACAAGGTATTCCATGTGAAGGGGCTTCGGATAATCTTACATTTCTAGGGATAACAGTTTTGTAAACTTTATCTTTAAAAAATTTTCTAGCTTCTTCGTCTACTTGATTGGACAATTTATTTCTTTTGTCAAACATTGTTAAAAGTATTCCTCTGATATTTAAATTTGGATTTAAATTTATTTTAATTCTTTCAATTGTTTTTACTAATTGTGATATTCCCTCTAAGGCAAAAAATTCCGTTTGCAAAGGAACTAAAAGTTCATCTGCAACTACTAGTGACATAACTGTAAGAAGGCTTAGCGAGGGAGGACAATCTATAAAAATATTTTCATATTCAGAAAATAAAGATTCATTTTGTGTTAAAATTTCCTTTAGTAGGAAAGCTCTTTTGGGATCACTCGCTGTTTCTACTTCAAGGCCTGATAAATTGACGTTTGAACCAATTAAATCAAGGTTTTTAACACAACTAGATTGTATACAATTTTTTGGGTCATTTTGACCTATAATTATTTTATAAATATTTTTATCATCTTCATGATTAGAAACACCAAGACCAGTCGTTGCATTCCCCTGAGGGTCAAGATCTATGACTAGTATTCTCTTTCCCATTTCAGCTAGAGCAGTTGCAAGATTAACAACTGTTGTGGTTTTGCCAACCCCACCTTTTTGATTAATGACTGAAATTATTCTTTTCATATTTTATTTTTTACATCGACTATTAAAATTTTCGATTTTGCATCTGTTACGCTTCGCTCAAGCTTATACCTAAACTCCAAGGGTTGTAGAAGCTTATTTATTTCTTCTTGAGCATTTTTTCCTTTTAGTATAATAAGCTTGTGATTAACTTTTATTATTTCACGTGAAATCCTTAATATTTCCTCCAACTTTTTAAAGGCACGAGAAACAACGTATTCAGACCTTATTTCCTCTTCCTGGTATTTGCCATAAATATCACATTTAATATCAAGCTTATTCTTTATATGATCAAGAAAATCACACTTTACATTAGATTTTTCATATAATTTCACGTGAAATTTAGGATTTTTGTTTAATATTGCTAAGACTAATCCAGGAAATCCTGCCCCTGAACCCATATCGCTAAGAGAAGCATTATCTTTAAAGTCAATATAAGTGTTAATCTGAGCCGAATCTAGAATATGTCTATCCCAAATGAAATCCTCCGTAGACTTAGCTATTAAATTGTATCGACTATTGAATTTAAGAAGCTCGTCATGAAAAAGAGAGAGTTTTTCAATGCTATCTCGAGACAATTTAAATTGATTAGTTAATAATTCCTGAGCATCTCTGATATTCATTAAGCAGAAGCTTTATAGCTACCCTTCTTAATATACCCTAAAAGTATAATTGCAGCAGCAGGCGTAACACCATCAATTCTCAAAGCCTGGCCTAAAGTAGTAGGCTGAACTTCTTTAAGTTTAGATTTTATCTCAGTAGACAAACCACTAAATGAGTCATAATTAATGTTCTTTGGAATAGCAATGGACTCATCTTTTTTGAAAGCTTCTATATCATGACTTTGTCTTTTGAGGTATCCCATGTAGTGCGCGTCTATTTCAACTTGTTTATCAATGCTAGGATCAAATTGGGGTATATTAGCCCATATATTTCTCAGCTTTAAAATAGTTACATCCTTTAAACCCAACACTTCAATACCAGTTCTTTTAACACCATCCATTGAAATTTTAACAGAGTGCTTAGCGGCTTCATTAGGTGTTATTAAATTTGCTTGTAGAGCATCATAAACAGAAACTAATTTTTTTTGCTTCTCTAAAAAAGCTTTTTCCCTAAATTTTTTAACTAAATTAATTTTTATACCTAAGGGAGTTAATCTTTGATCGGCATTGTCTGCTCGTAATGAGAGTCTGTATTCTGCTCTAGACGTAAACATTCGATATGGTTCTGTTACACCTTTCGTAATAAGGTCGTCTATCATAACTCCAATATAAGATTCTGACCTGTCTAAAATAAATTCTTTTTCATTTTTAATTTTAAGTGCAGCATTAGCACCAGCTATCAAACCTTGAGCTGCTGCTTCTTCATATCCTGTAGTACCATTAATCTGACCTGCCAAAAACAAAGATGCAATTTTTTTAGTCTCTAAAGTTGGTTTGAGTTCTCGTGGGTCCACATAATCATACTCTATAGCATAGCCTGCTCTAATCATTTTAACTTGTTCTAAACCCTTGATTTTAGCTAATAATTTGATCTGAACCTCTTCTGGCAAAGAAGTGGATATCCCATTTGGGTAAACAGTATTGTCTTTTAATCCTTCAGGTTCGAGAAAAATTTGATGTCGATCTTTTTCTTTGAACTTAACTATTTTATCCTCAATAGAGGGACAATATCTTGGGCCCACACCTTTAATATTGCCAGAATACATAGCACTTAAATGAATGTTTTCACTTATAATTTTATGAACTTCATTGTTTGTGTGGGTCATACCACATGCAATTTGTTTATTTTTTAAATTATTAGTTAAAAAGGAAAAGAAATAGGGATCTTCATCAGCTGCTTGCATTTCAATATCATCGTAATTTATTGTTGTTCCATCTAAGCGTGGAGGTGTTCCTGTTTTTAATCTACCTAGAGTGATGTTATATTTCACTAATTGTTCACTTAAACCTGTGGAAGGTTTCTCATCATATCTTCCAGCTGGTATTTGGGTTTGGCCTATATGTATTAAACCATTTAAAAAGGTACCTGTAGTTAAAACTAACTGCTTACAAGAAATTTTTTTGTTACTTTCACAAATAAACCCAACAATTTTATTATTATCAAACAAAAATTTAATTACTGGATCAGCTATTACTGTTAGGTTTGAATAATCTAGTAATGTTTTTTGCATATATTTTTTGTACAAGGCCCTGTCTGATTGTGTTCTCGGCCCTCTGACAGCCGGGCCTCTGCTTCTATTCAAAAGCCTAAACTGAATACCTGATTTATCTGTTACATCACCCATCACACCATCGAGAGCATCTATCTCTCTCACAAGGTGCCCTTTTCCTAACCCACCTATTGCTGGGTTACATGACATCTCCCCAATTGTTTCTATTTTATGGGTAAAAAGAGCAGTGTTTACGCCGATTCTAGCGGATGCGGCTGCAGCTTCACAACCAGCGTGACCGCCGCCGATAACAACAACATCATAACTCTCATTTTTCATGAGTTAAATGTATCCTTCTAATATGAATTTACAAGATCTTATTTTAATTATTTACCGATACAAAAATCCTTAAATATAGAACCAAGAATTTCTTCAACATCTACTTTTCCAACTATCCCACCAAGATGTCTTGTCGCTAACCTAAGATCTTCTGCAGCAATTTCTATATCTTTTTTTTGATCCTTTTTTAAAAAATTGTCTATTTCGATCAAGCAGTTATTTAATTTTGTTCTGTGTCTTTCTCGCGTTACTAAAATATTTTTAGAAAATGTAAATTTAGAACTTAATGATTCTTTTATTTTTTTTACCAATTTATCTATATTTTTATTTTTTTTTACTGATATTAATACAGCATCCTTAAAATTATGGTTTTTTTTGCTATCTAGATCAGCCTTGTTTAAAACAACTATGCTGTTATTATTTATCAAACCTTGCATCTTATTGTCTAAAGTTTTGGAAGTATTGTCTATTACTATTAAATTTAAGTCTGCTTCTTTAGATTTACTTATTGCTAAAGAAATACCTTTTTTTTCAATCTCATTTTTAGCTTCTCTAATGCCAGCAGTATCCGCGAGTATAACCGGATAACCGTCTATATTAAGATATGTTTCAATTATATCTCTTGTGGTTCCTTCTTCTTCGGACACTATTGCTGCTTCCCTTTTAGAAAGTAAATTTAATAATGAAGATTTACCAGCATTTACCTCGCCTATTATAGCTACTCGAAAACCTTCTCTAATTTTTTCACCAATCTTATTATCATTAAGGATTTTTTTTATGTCTTCATACACACCTTTAACAGATTTCTGAGCTTCTATTAGTACGTTATCTGGTAAGTCGTCTTCAGCAAAATCTATTTGAGCCTCGATATATGCTAATGATTTAACTAGTTTATCTCTTAAGCTGTTATAATATTCAGAAGCATTTCCTTGAACTATTTTAATGGCTTGTTGTCTTTGTAATTCAGTTTCTGCATGTGTTAAATCTCCTATACTCTCAGCTTCTAAAAGATCAATTTTGTTGTTTTGAAATGCAATTTTTGTAAATTCTCCTGGCTCAGCTAATCTACAATCTGGTTGTTCGGAAAGAACTTTTAGAAATTGTGTAATAACTGCATTGCTACCATGAATATGGAATTCCACTAGATCATCTCCTGTAAAGCTATTTGGAGAAGGAAATAATAATAATAAACCTTCATCAATTAAGCTATTATCCGAAGGATCATAAAATTTACAAAGATTTATTTGTTTTTCGTTAATGTTTTTTTTATTTAAAATAATTTTAGAAATTTTTAAAGCGTCTTTTCCAGAGAGCCGAATTATGGCTATGCCAGAAGGCCCGCGACCCGAAGAAAGTGCATAAATATTCATTTGTACTCTATTAATAACACGAAAGATGGAGGTGAAAATTTAAAAACTAACTCGTCTTATTCATGGAATCAAAGAAATCAGCATTGTTCTTTGTGTTTTTAAGTTTTGAAATCAAAAACTCTATTCCATCCATTGTGCCCATTGGGCTTATAATTCGTCTTAAAACATTCATTTTAGAAAGATCATCTTTTTGGAAAAGTAATTCTTCTCTTCTTGTTCCTGATCTCGTAACATCAAGTGCAGGGTAAATACGCTTATCTGCAACTTTCCTGTCAAGAATTAATTCACAGTTACCTGTTCCCTTAAACTCCTCAAAAATAACTTCGTCCATTCTTGAACCTGTATCAATAAGTGCCGTTGATATAATAGTTAATGAACCACCTTCTTCTATATTTCTTGCTGCACCAAAAAATCTTTTTGGTCTTTGGAGAGCATTAGCATCGACACC
>MDTG01368847.1_pt1 | contig 14325 bp, 14 predicted proteins | sample 811421 | NCBI WGS metagenome assembly MDTG01 (sample SAMN05326645, study PRJNA326480) | marine metagenome | isolation source: seawater | place: Pacific Ocean: South East | collected 2011
ATTTTTAAGTATCAAATAAAAAATGGCTTATTTATGAAAAATAACAAAAGGATTTTAATTTCTGTTGCTACCTATAAAGAGGCAGAAAATATTGAAAATTTAATTAACAAAATAAGACAGTTTAATGATAATTCGAAAATTTTAGTTATAAATGATTTCTCTGGTGATGGAACTAAAGAGCTGTTGAATGATTTAAATGATCAAAATTTAGATTTCATTGAAAGACCAAAAAAACTAGGGTTAGGAACAGCGCATAAACTTTCTATTTTCTATGCAATAAAACATGATTACGATTACTTAGTAACTTTGGATGCTGATTTTTCACATGACCCTAGTTATATTCCAATTCTTTTAGAAAAAGCAGATCTAAATAATTTTGTCATTGGATCAAGATTTTGTGAAGGTGGGAAAAGTGATTATAAAGGAATAAGAAAGATTGTCTCAATTTTTGGAAATTACTTTGCAAAAAAAAATACTCAATATAAAATTAGATGAAATAACTACCTATTTTAGAGTATATAGTGTAAGTCTTTTAAAGAAACTTCCATATGATGAACTTAATGCACAAGGATACAGTCTTGGGGTAAAATTGGTATGGTTAATGAAAAAACTTAACGCTGAACTGATTGAAGTTCCAATCTATTTTAGGGATAGAAATAAAGGTAAATCAAAAATACCAAAACTACAGATTTTTATAAGTTTTTTTGATTTGATATTTATATTTTTTAAAAATATTTTTTTTAAACAAAAATTTTATCAAGATAAAAATAAAACCTTTAATTTTGAGATAGTTTGTCCGAAAAATAATTGTCGTTTCTTCTCAAAAAAAAATAAAACTTTTAATTGTTTAATTTGTGGCTATGAAAAAAAAATATCGACAAGAAATTGAAGAATCCAATAATTATAGATTATTTAAAACTTATTTGCTTAATAGAAAAAAATTGTTTTACAAAAAATGTATTGATAATAATATCTAATAAAAAAATACCATTATTTAAATTTAAAAATTCTTTTAAAAAATAACTCAAATATTGCCGTAAGAATTAAAAACCCATCTTTTAAAGCGTTAACCTTTTTCTGCCCACCTATTCTTTTTCTTTCTTTGCTAGGTGTAGATGTAAACAGTAAATTTCTAGTTTTAGCTTTTATTGGAATTTCAACACATATTCTGAAATCATAGTACTTTAATTCCAGCATTTTAGCTGAAGTTGTTTTTCCAATTACGAATGTGTAAAGAATATCTGATAAATTCAAACTAAACAACAAATTTCCAATAAAAGAAAAGCATTTGTTTCCAACAAATGTAATGATGTCATCATCATCGCTACCTCCACCTTTTAAATACCTCGAAGCAAAGACAAAGTCTTTTTTCTCACAGAGTAGCAACATATCACTTAAATATTTTGGATCCATTGAACCATCTGCGTTAATAATACAAAAAAATTCAGTTTTAATATTTGTTAACCCCTCTTTAAGAGCACTTCCATATCCTTTTTTTTTTTGGATATACAATTCAACATCTTTAAAATCTGAAATTGAATTTATAGTCTCTACATCCTCTTTTTGTAAAACCACCATCTTCTTATAAGGATAATTATTTAGCTCATTTAAAAATATAGGCAAAGATTCAGACTCTTTATGAGCTGGTATTAACAAAGTAAGACTATTCACTATAATTTTTTATCTTATTTAAATCATTTGGTCGAATTAAAAAGGAGTAATTTATAAAAAAAATTGTTGCTCCATAAGAAGTAAAAAAACTTCCTGAGGGTAAAATTGGAACTAAAGATGCTATTACAAATAATAAGGCTCCCGTCCTGACCAATTCTTTTTCATAATTAAACTTTCTAAATAAAAGATAAATCAAATTTGAAAAAATTAAGATATATCCTACCAAGCCTAGCTCTGACAAAATTTCAAAGTGGAATTGATGTGGATGTGAGGATGGAACAATAATGTTATCATCTTTGCCCATATTTTTATAACTTTCAATTCTAAATGATTTAAAACCGGAACCAAATAATATGTTTTCTTTAAAAATACCTATTGCATTATAATAATGGTTAAGATGTATATTTTTAGAAATGATATTTTTATAATCAATTTTTTTATCTTTTTCTTTTAAGTTTTTAACTAATTCTTTATCTATTATATGATAAATAAATTTACTTTTTAAAATAGGTATACTTGAAATTAAAAAAACTGAGGTAAAAAAAAGAAAAAAAATAATCAAAAATTTTTTTAAAAAAGAAATATTGTAAAAAAACATAAAAAATAAAGAATACATTATAAAAACTTTTAAAAAATTTGATCTCTCCCCAATTAATAAAGAAATGACAAAAAAAATGATTGAAAATAATAAAAAAAAGTTTTTTTTATATTGTTTTAAATAAAATAGACTTAATAAAATGAAACCAAAATAATACCCTCCTATTTTGAGTTCATCTCCAGTAAAACTTGATATTCTTCCAGGATATATTGATTGCGAACCAAAAATATTTTTCCCAAATATATATTCAAATAAAATATCAAAACTAACCACAAGAAAAAACAATGTCCAAATTTTTAAAATCTTATTTTCTGATAATGTGAAGTAATATGGTATTGCATAAACAAGTATTATAAATCTAACAAATCCAAAAGATTTAATTATACTTTCTTCATTTTCAGATACAAAATAAGAGTTTAAAATGAGATAGATGTTTATTAATAATAAAAAATAGAAATTAAACTGATTTAAGAAAAATAGATTTTTTCTTACAAATAAATCTAATAAAAAAAATACGCAAATTAATATTATAATAGAATTACTAATTAAACTTCCAATGATTAAACCTAATGGTAGTATTGAAATTAAAAATATATTTAAGTTTTGTATATTTGAAACTTTTAAATTTGACATAAATTTATCATATAATTTACTTTATTAATTTTTTAATTAAAATAAATTAGTTAATTATCTATCTTTAAAATTTAATGATTAAAACAAAAAAAAATTTAATAATTTTTATGCCCTTTATTGGAGGTGGTGGAGTAGAAAAAAACCTATTTCTAATTTCAAATTATTTATCAAAAAAAATTAACAAATTAGCTGTTTGTACAATTTCCAATAAATTCAAAAGAAAATTCAATTCAAAAATAAGATTTATACTTCCTAAAAGAAAATACCCAAATAATTTGAATATAAGAGTTAAATATTTAATTTGTCTTTATGAATTATTCAAACATCTTAAAAATAATAAAAATTCTGTAGTCTTATCATTTCAGGCAAATATATATTGTATAATAGTTTGCAAGTTACTTAATATTGAAGTGATAGTCCGAAGTAATTCATCACCTCAAGGTTGGTATCATAACTTTGTAAAAAAATTTATTTATAAAAAGATAATTTCTTTAGCGGATAAAGTAATTGTAAATAGTTTAGATTTTAAAAAACAAATGGAAAATAAATTTAAAATCAAAGTTGTAAATATATTTAACCCTTTAAATATAACTGAAATAAAAAAGAAAGCTAAATATAAAATCAATTACAATTTTCCTAGAACAAGTTTTAAAATCATTAATATTGGAAGATTGACTGACCAAAAAGATCAAATTACTCTTTTGAAATCTATTAACCTATTAAGAAATAATGATAAGATAAATATTAAATTACTCATTATTGGTAATGGGGTTGAAGAATACAATTTAAGAAAATTCATAAAAAAAAATAATTTAGGAAATATTGTAAGAATAAAAAGTTTTATCGATAATCCTTATCCTTTCATATCTAAAGCTGATTTATTTATTTTAACCTCAAAATATGAGGGTCTTCCCAATGTTTTGCTGGAGGCTGCTGTATTAAAAAAATTTATAATATCTACAAACTGCCCAACAGGTCCAAGAGAAATACTCTCTTATGGAAAAGGCGGATTCTTATTTAAAATAGGTGATTATAAAAAACTCTCAAAACAAATTTTATTTGTTTTCAAAAATAGAAAAAAATTAAAATCAAAAATTAATTTTACCTACCAAAGTTTAAGCAAATATAACTTGGATGAAAATTTAAGAAAATACTATTTACTTTTATTGCCTTATTTACGATATTAAGATATTTGATGTTAATAGTCTATAGTGATTTATTAATGTGTATTTTTTACAGTTTTTTTTCGCGATTTTCAATTTAGAGAAATGTTCATCTTGAGATCTTATATTTAAAAAATTTTTTAATGACTCAAATAATGCTTTTTTTTTATTACTCTCAAACAAAATACCTCCTTCTCCGTTATTTAGAAATTCAGCAGGACCGTTATAACAATTACTAGATATTATAAATAGGTTATTCATTGCAGCTTCTATGAGAACAAAACCAGGATCTTCCCATAATGAAGAAAGAATAAAAGCTTCAGCGTTTTTCATATATAAATTAATCTCATTTGTGTAACCTTTTAAAAAAATTCTGTTTTGAAAGTTATTTTTGATAATTTTTTTTTGTAGTTTAATCTTATCTTCGCCTTCCCCAAAAATATAGAGATTGTAGCTTTGATTAATTTTTGCAAACTCAGAAAATTCGTCAATTAAATAACTAAAGTTTTTTTGTTTAGTTAATCTACCAACTGAAATAAAATATTTTTCACGAAAAATCTTATTTTTTTTTTTTAAATCTTGAGTAAATTCTCCAACTTTAATAATCGGGTCTGGTAAAAAAGAAATGCTATTTCTAACAAAAATGTTTTTCAAAATTAATTGTTTTTTTAAATCTTCTGATGGACACGTAATTTTGTGAATATATTGAGATGAAATTTTCCAGATTTTTTTACGAAAAAAGGTCAATTTAGGAAAACCTGAAATTCTTAAAACTATTTTTATTTTTTCTTTTTTCAAATAATTTATAAAAATTGGTAAAATAGTAAGTAAATGTATGATTAAAAAACTTGGTTTTTTATTAGATAATAATTTTACTAGAGGAAAAAATGATAGAAGAAAAATAATCAAATAAGAAATTCTACTTTTGAAATAACCAGTTTTCGGTAAAAATTTAAAATAATTAAAACCGAAACTTACTAACTCAACATTATTTCTTTTCAAAAACTCTTGCTCAGATTTCCACTCTCCACAACAATCTATTATTTTAACAGAATATTGATTATGAGAATATTTTGCTAAAGATATAGCCGAATTTATAGTGGATCTGTAGGTTCCAATTTTTGTTAAACATGGTGACCAGTAATAAATTTCTTTCATAAATGGATTTACTTTTTACTAATAATCGTAATTTTTTTACCTAGTATGTTTAAAAAAGGAAAATCCTTTTTATTTTCTAAATACTTATTATACCTAAAATAAAAATCTTGGTCTCCACCAATAAATTTATAATTCACGTTTTTAATTATATTATAATCATATAATTCATTTTCATTTATTAATCTTGATATATTTCTTGAGACAAAAATAGTAATTATTATAAATACCATAATTAATGTTTTTTTATAGTAATCTTTAAAGTGTAATTTAAATTTAGATAAATATAAACAAGCTGGCAAAAAAAATATTAATGCTAAAATATGATATCCACCGTATCTTAAAGTTGGGTGATTGAAAAACCATTCCATTAAACATAGAAATAGAAAAAAATAAACTAAATAAATCCTAATTTTGTTATCTTCTTTTTTTAAATTAAGTCTGAAATAAGTAAAATAAAAGACTAGAATTGTGAATACAATTGCTAATAAGAAATCTGAGACTTTATTCAAAAAATAATTTTGAAACCAATTAGGTAACCAATTTAAGCCACTTATATATTCCAATCTATTTTCAACCACTAGATTTGGATTTGCGCCAGCTTTAGCCCAAAGTTCAAACCAAACTTTAACATCTTGAATAACAGTTTTGTTTAAAGACCACTCTAAATCGTAAAAACAGGCTTGAGTCAAAGGGAATATTAAACAACCAGAGTTAATAAATGTATAAAAAACCGTAAAAATGAGAAAAGCAAGAGAGTAAAAAAATACTGGAGTAAATAACAATTTAAAAAATATTTTTCTAGTGTGGCTATAATAAAATATTATCAAAAATAGAGGAATGTTAATTAAATAAAAGGGTTTAATGGAAATAACGAAAAAGACTAAAATTGAGAAAATTTTGAATAAATCTATTTCATTAGAATTTAACTTTTCATTAGAATTAATTATCAATATGAGATAGATAAATGAAATTAATAATAATATCATACCTGATCTATCAGTTCCGTGTTCAGCCAATCTATAAAAAAAAATATTTATAAAACAAAATGCAAAAAGACTATAGAAATTATAAAATCTATTTTTTGAAAAAATTTTTCGATCAAAAATAATTTTAAGCAAAATTATATTTGCAAAAATTTGTATAAAAGCCGGAGTCAAATGAAATAAATAAATTCCAGATTTGGGTAAGTAGAACAGAGAGCTAATAAAAAATATTGATGAAGGACTTCTAAAACCGTTGTTCAGTTGACCAAGACCAAAAGGGTGAGAAAATTCTGTCAATAAAGATATATAAGGGAAATGGTAGTATGGAAAATCGTCATGATTCTTAGAAATCAAAACAAAAATTATCGAAATAAAACAAATTATACTTAACAACAATAATTCTTTTTTAAATTTTTTAATTTTGTTAAGAAAATAGAAAAAAAATAAATTTCCAGTTAAAAATATTAAAGTATTAAAAATTAAATTATGATTTATAAAAATTGAACTCAAATAAGAAATAAAAGCAAAAAAAGTTATTCCCAAAATACCAAAAACACCAAAACAATTTTGGTTAATTTGTAAAAATTTACTAACTACGATGCCATAACCAATTAATGAAAAGGATAATAAATATAAATAAATTAGGATTGTCATTAAAAATATTTTAGAATACTGGTTATAAAATTCGTTATTATATAGTCAAAATTTTTTCGAAATATCTCTTTTCTTTTACTAAATACCACCCTCATATATTCAAAAGCTTCAGATCTCCTAATCCACCATTTTCTAGAATATTTAGGAACTTTAGCTGTGATTCCTAGATGATCAAAATTGTACTCTGTTAGGAACTCATCAAGAATATTGTACTCTTTTAAATAAAAATAAAAAAATATATTTAACCTAGCATCAATTTCTAAATTCTCAAATTTTTGAATATCCACATTTTGTAAAAACATTTTAAAGTATTCTTTTTTGACTGAAATACAGCTAGTAGGAAATATTGTAGGCCAACTTTTATTATTTTCGTTTTTTGAAATCTTAAAATTATTTCCTTTTGCTACAATAGGTAAATTGTATAAAATTTTTTTTTCTTTATTCGATTCAAAATATTTATTGATCTTAAAAAGTTTATCTTTCTTAAAATAGTCATCAGAATCCATTAAACAAATTATTTCACCTCTTGCTTTTAGAAAGGCTTTTTTTAAACCATTTATCTGATTAATCGCAGAAGAATTACAAAATTTTTTTTTGTTTATAATTAGTCTTATCTCTTTAAATTTTCTGATAATTTTTAAAGAATCATCTGTCGAAGCATCATCAAAGATAATTATCTCATAATTTTTATAATTCTGAGACTTAACACTTTTTAAACTTTTTTCTAAAAACTTCGATTTATTATAATTCGTTATTAAAATTGATATGAAATTATATTTCATTAATTCAAAATTTTTTTGTAAATTTTAGATGTAGCTAATGCACATTTTTTCCAAGTCAATTCTTTAACTATTGATTTACTTTCAAGTGATAATTTTTTTTGCTGGGCTTTCGATTTAAGAATACTTTCGACTCCATTTTTAATACTAGCTCTGTTATTAGAATTAACATACTTGCAACTTTTTTTGTAGATCTCTCTAAATACCGGTATATCACTACATAGAACAGGACATTTCATTCGCAAGGCTTCAAGAAGAGTAAGACCAAAACCTTCATAATTACTCAGTGAGACATACAAACTTGCATTCCTATAAAAATTCAACAGCTTCATATCGTCTCCGTCTTCATATTCTATATTTTCTTTAATATTTAAATTTTCAAAATTTTTAATTTCATAGTTACCAAATTTTCCTCCTCCATAACAAATAATTTTATAATTTTTTGTTAGATATTTAGAATCACTGAAAGCTTTTATAAAATTATCAAAATTTTTATATCTAGTTCTGCTACCCACGTATAAAATGTATTTTAATTTTTTCTTTAATTTTTTTTTTTTTAAATCAGGACCTCCTAAGTAAATAACAGAAATATTTTTTTTTTTAATCTTATAAATTTTTATTAGATCTTTTTTTGTCTCTTTTGAAATACAAATAATGTGTTTTGCTTTAGTTAGTAATTTTTTTTTTTTAAATTGATCTTGTTGATATTTCAATTTTTCATTAATTAAATCATAAACAGTCAATACGTAGGGAATATTAACAAATCGAACAAGGGATCTATTATAATAAGAAAAATGTAAAATATCAGGTTTATCAATTTTGATAAAAATTAAAGTCAGTAGATTGTTTATAAAAAAAAAAAAATTTCTACAAAATTTTGGGATTTTTTCAAGCTTTATAAAAAAAATTATATTTTTTTCCTCTTTTTTTAAATAATCATTAATTGTTATTGGTGAAAAAATTTTTGATGAAACTTTAAATTTAAGAAGATTTTTATTTAATTGAGTTATGTATTTAGAAACACCACCTACTTTTTGATGTAAAAAAATACTACTTTCAAAAAGTATTTTCGTCATATTCTAGAAAATAAGATTTTCAATATTTTTAGATCCTGTAAATTTATAATATTTTAATAATTTAGATATGTTTGCAACCAAATATGTTATTTTTTTGTTATCATCAAATATAATTTCTTTTTTATATCTTTTAGCTATTATTTTTGCAATATCTTTCAAGAAAATTCCATTTCCACTTCCTAAATTTAAAACCCCATTGAATCTTTTTTCTAACAAAATAAAAATGATACTGGTCAAATCTTCCATCGATATAAAATCACGATAATGATTCAAATTTTTTAAAATCATCTTTTTTTTTGTATTTTTAATCTTATGTTTTAAATCGGGAACTAAATAATTCTTTTTTTGGTTTTTGTTCGCTGTGCTAAAAATTCTACCTATACAATATTTAATCTTTGCAGTCTCAAATCTTTTAACTATATATTTTTCAGCTGAAAGTTTTGTTTTTCCATAATATGAAATTGGTTTTTTTAATGATATTTCTGAAATTTTTCTGTTAGATGACTTATAAACATGAGATGTTGAAGCAAAAAAAAACCAATTTATCTTTTTTTTAATACAAGCGTCTACTAAGTTTTTTGTTCCTGTTAAATTGACAGATTTAGCCTTAATTGGATCTCGAATTACTTCCTTAATTGGAACTATGGCAGCCAAATGAATTACAACATCAAAATTATTTTTGTTAATCCATCTAAAAACTTTTTTTCTATCTCTAATGTCATCCTTAAATATACCAAAAACAAATTTTTTATTTTTTTTTTAGTATCATTTTGCCTAAGCTACCAGTTGATCCTGTTAAACCAATTTTTTTTTTCATTAACCTAATTTCGTATTTTATCAATTAAAGATTTTTTTGTGTAAAAATTTTTTTCTCCTATACTTGAATAATTTATTCTATTATTCAATATACCTAGAAAACTATCTACACTTTTGAAATATACTAATTTTGATATTAAATGAGCACTATAGTAGAATAAAAAAAAGGGAAGCTTAATCTTAATTTTTTGTGATTTGTTTACTCTTATTAAATCAATAAAAAAAATTTTTTTTCTATTAAAAATATTGTAAATTTTTATGTTATTTTTTTTTTTCAATATCTTATTTAAAATAAATGTTAATTCATCAATTGAAACACTGTAGATAAAATTGGATTTGTTTTCAAAATAAGGTAAAACTGGTAAATAAGAATTTATTTTTTTAAGTAAAAATAATTTTTTGTCTAATTTATATCCAAATATAAGACCTGGTCTTATAATAATTATTTTTTTTTTTAAACAAAATTTCTCTATTTTAAATTTGGTTTTGCCATAAATTGATGTGGCATTTTTATGGGATGATAAACTAGATATAAAAACAAGTTTTTTAATTTTATTTTTAATTGCATTTTCAAATAATTTTTTTGTTCCATTAAGATTTACTTCAAAACTTTTGGAGGAATAATTGTGAGCAAGATGTATTAATACATCAACTTTTCTATCTTTAAAATTAAATGGGATTTCATTTTCCAAATCAAATTTTTTTTTTCTATTTATTTCCAATATTTCATAGCCTTTATTTTTAAAAAATTTAGTTAGAGATAAGCCAAGAAAACAATTAGAACCTGTAATAGCAATTTTCATCTTTAAATTTTTTTATATATATCTGAAATTATTTCATTTGAAATAGGCCCAGGTAATTTTTGATCTACCGATGCCATTCCAATGCAAATTATATTTTTATTAATCTTTTTTAAAAATTTGTCAATTTTGACGCCATTTATGAGCATATTACAATAATGAATTGAGTCACCAAAATTTGAGCTAGAGGTTTCACTCACCTTAATAATACCTTCCTTTAAAGATAGGCTACAATTTCTTTTTTTTTTATAAAAGTTCTGATCTATCGCAATTGGAATATATTTAAAGATTTTCAAGAAATAAGAATAATATTGTATACCTAATAAATGACCTAAACCTCTTGAAAAACTATATCTTACTGTTGTAAATGCATCATTATCGAAAGGAGATTTTAGAAGATTAAATTTAAATTTATGATCGAATTCAGAAAGTGATATTTTATCACCATCAACCAAATATCCAGATCTAAATAATAAATCGATTAATTGAACTAAGCCAATACCTAGAATTAATTTATCTACAATAATAATTTTTTTTTGTTCTTTTTTGTCTAAAAACTCAAGGATTATTTTTTTCTTTTTTAATTGAAATTTTAACAAATACCCATTTGTCAAATCTTTGCTTAAATTTTGAGCATCAAAAATTTTATCGTCTTTATTTTGCATTTGATAAATAGATTTATTATTTGACATAGTGCCAGTTGAATCAATATTTAATTTTTTAAATCTGATTTTTCTTTTATTCAAAATTTTTAAAAATTTAATTGGTAATTTATTTATATTTATGTTGCCTCCCCAAATATTACTTTTTCCTCCAAAGGAAATTCTGTCATGTAATCTAACATTTTTAAGATCAAATTTAAGATGACCTAAAGACATACTCTTAAAAGAAAAAAATTTATTAACATTTAATGATTTTCTTCTGAAAGAATTTTTAAAAATTAGTGGAAAATTAGATTTTGTACCAATAATTTTTAATTTTTCTTTTGATAATACCTTATACATTACTGCAGAAAAACCTGCGCCTACAATTACTTTTTTTCCCATTTATCTTCTAAAAGTTAAAATATATTTTTTTCTAAGAAATTTAGTGTCCTCAATATATCCAAAATCAATTATATTAAATCTTTTTTTTATAAATTCTTTTTTCTTTAGATTGTGTTTATAATAATTTGTTTTTAAATACTTAAATCTTGAAATTAATTTTAAAGATTCAAAAAATTTTTTTAAATTAATAAAAGGTAATAAAAAAAGCTCTATTATTCTAAAATTCACTGGATGATCATTAATAAAAATTACTATTTTTTTTTTGCTATACCTTTTTGAAATTTTTGAAAATAACCCCTGTAATTCAATATTACTCATATATTGAATTACAGAAGACATTATAATTATATTTATATTTTTTTTGAATGCTTGTTTTTTGTTAAAATTTATTGAGATATTTTTGTTCTTTGCATATTTTTTTTTTAAATTTTGAATCAAACTTTTATTTTTATCAAACAATATTAAATTATTAATTTTTTTTATTTGTCCGATTTTCCAATATCCTGTACCACAACCGAAGTCTAAAATATTTAATTTCTTTAAATTAAATTTTTTTTTTATCTTTAAAATATCTTTAAAATCTAATAGAACATATTTATAATCGAATATATGCATCATCTATTTATATAATAAAAGTTACAAAATATGATCATTAAAAATAAAATTCCATATATTTTAATATTTATTGGTTTGTTTTATTCAATCTCAATCTCTTTAATAAATACACTAAAATATGATGAATATCGTATTAATAGCAAGGGCAATAAAAATCATATGATAGTTAGAACTGATGTTGCTCAATATTGGAATTCTGCTCAAGAATTTAAAACCGATATAGAGAATGGCAAAAATTTTTTTATGGCTGGAGAAGAAAATAGATCAATTTATTTATATCCAAAAATTATTGGAACATACTTTATGTTAATCGACCAGAAAATAAAAGACGAAAAAAATATGTTTGTCCTTAATAACTATAAGTTTGGAATTCCTATAATTCAGTCGATATTCTATTACACAATTCTTACATTTTTATATTTTAAATTGAAAAATTTATTTAACCAAAGAGTAACAATTTTTGTAATTGGTTTTTTATCTTTGGAACCAACAATAACCCAATATCATGGATCATATTGGACTGAGTCAATTTATTTTTCATTATTACTTGTCATTTTAACTTTATTATTAAATTTAAAAAAAAAATTTAGTTACTGTTTTTTTTTAGGTTTTATGATTGGAATAAGTTGTTTACAGAGAAATGTATCAATTTATCTTATTATTCCTATAGTAATTTATCTTTTGATAAATTTTAAAAAAGATTCTTTTACCCCAATTATTTCATGTTTAGTCGGCTATTCTTTAATAATTTTTTTTCTTGGATTTACAAATTTCATAAGATCAGGTTCTTTTTATATAATACCTTGGGATCAAAAACATACACCATATTATTTGGTGGCACATAAACTTAATAAAGAAACGAATGAAGAAAAAAATAAAAAAAGATTTAAATGGATAAAAGAAAACAATATAAATATTGAAATTGAAGAAGATAGATTAAAGTTAGCTGACTATCTAAATCAGTATTTTAAAAAAGCATTAAAAGAAAATTTTTTGTATTTTATCAAATACCATATTTGGAAATCTTTACAGGCATTAATTTTAGATCCATTTACAATTCAGAATGAATATTCATCAGACAAAACTATTAAATATTATTGGGAGAAATATTTTTATCAGTTTTATTATAAAATTCCATATAGCTTGGTAATCTACTCATTGTGCCTTATTGGTTTTTTAAGTATGATTAAGTATAATAATGAAAATAGAAAACTAGCTATAAATATACTTTTAATCTGCTCTCTTTATGTTGCTGTTCTAGGTTGGCCAGGTACACCAAGGTACTTAGTACCAAATTTAATCTTTTTATCTTTTTATTTTGGATTTGGTTTAGATACAATTATAAATTACATCAAAAAACATCGATAAATTAGATGAAACATTCAATATTCATATTATCCCATCAGGACGATGAAATATGTGTCTTTGAAAATATAAGATTAGCAATTCAATATAAAAAAAAGATAAAAATTTTTTTTATGACAAATGGATATCTAAAAAAAAAAATATCTAAAAGAAGTATATCTCAGAGAGATATTGAAAGTTTAAGAGTCCTAGGACAATTAGGAGTAAAAAAAAAAGATATCATTTTTTTTGGTAGAGAAAATAACATTTCTAGTTGCCGACTGTACAAGAATTTAAATTTTTGTTATAAATTTTTATTTGATTATTTAAAAAATCTTGAAGGTAGAATTGAATTATTTACTCATGCCTACGAAGGTGGCAACGAAGATCATGATGCTTGTAATATTATTATTTTAAAGATACTGAGAAATTATAATAAAAATATATTAGCCTTCCAATTCTCTTTTTATAATGCAGATACAAAATTATTTCCTTACAAAGTCCAAAAGCCACTAAAAATAAATGGAAATTTACTAAAAGTTAATATGAAATTTACAGACCGTCTCCAATACTTAAAATATTTATTTGAATATAAATCTCAATTGAAAGTGTGGTTAGGACTTTACCCTTTTTTGATATTTAACCTTCTATTTAAAAACTATTATTTTCTCCAAAAAATTAACAGGAACTTTAAAGTTATTAAACCTCACAAGGGCCTTCTATTATATGAAAAATTTAGAAATTCTAAATTTGAGGAATTAAGATTTAACTTTCTTAAATTTTTAAACTAATTTTTATTTTTAGGATCTAATAATGATAGTCTTTTTTCAAACTCTCTAATTTTTTTATTGTGCTGGGTGATAATACTTGACATATGAAGCAATATTGCACCAAGTCCAATAATCGAAATGACAAGTACTCCAATAGGAGAAAAATCAATTCCCAAAAGTTTAGAGATTAATTCAACAATATCTGGAAAAAAAGAAATA
>MDTG01343479.1_pt1 | contig 14324 bp, 11 predicted proteins | sample 811421 | NCBI WGS metagenome assembly MDTG01 (sample SAMN05326645, study PRJNA326480) | marine metagenome | isolation source: seawater | place: Pacific Ocean: South East | collected 2011
ATTTGCTTCACGGCGGAGGAAGCCTGGCTGGCACGGATTGACGACGACGCGGGCGACAGCGTTCATCTTCGGACCTTCCCGGACCTGCCCGACACCTGGCGCGATGATGCGTTGATGGAGAAATGGCGCCGGGTGCGAACCGTCCGCCGGGCTGTGACGGGCGCGCTGGAACGGGAACGTGCCGAGAAACGGATCGGTTCCAGCCTGCAAGCCGCGCCTCGGGTGTTCACGGATGCCGACACGATTGCCCTATTCACTGACCTGGATGCCGCCGAACTGTTCATCACATCAGGCGCTGCGTTCGATACGGACACCGCCCCTGAAAACGCCTTCCGGTTGGAAGAAGTTCCGGACGTCGCCGTGGTGCCGGCCCTTGCCGACGGCAAAAAATGTGAACGCTGTTACCAGGTCCTGATAGATGTCGGGTCCATCGACCGCCATCCCACTATCTGTCGACGCTGCGCCGACGCGGCCGACAACCACCATCCTCTAAAAAACGGATGATCCCAGCTCATGCTCGCCTAGGCCTGATCCTCGCGCTCCTCATCGCAGCGCTCGACCAAATCAGTAAGTGGTGGATCGTAGAAACGATCATGCGGCCACCCCGGATCATCCCCGTGACCGACTTCTTCAATTTGGTCTTGGGTCTTAATCGGGGCGTCAGTTTCGGCATGCTCGACATGCAGTCGCCCATGGGCCGATGGATCCTTGCGGGTCTGGCGCTCGCCATCACCGCCGCGCTTCTTGTTTGGATGTGGCGCACCGACAAGCGCTTGGTGACGGGGGCGCTCGGACTAATCGTCGGCGGCGCAATGGGCAACGTCATCGACCGGATGCTGATGGGCGCCGTGGTCGACTTCCTGGACTTCCATTGGGCAGGTTTTCACTGGCCGGCCTTCAACGTAGCGGATATCGCTATCACCTGTGGCGCAGCGGTCTTGATCTGGGACTCCTTTTTCGGCGAGCATGAGGAATCCTAACGTGTTGAAAGTTCACCAGTTGAAGCGTAAATTCTTGGCATGGAGCAAAGGATCTTCTGTTCACTGCGCGTTTTCGCGGCCTTGACCTTGTTTAGCGGGTTTCTCGTTGGCTGTGATTCCGTCCGCAAATCCTTTGGCGGTGGCAAGAACGCGCCGGATGAGTTTGTCGTCTATAAACGCCCGCCACTCAGTTTACCACCCGAATACGGCCTTCGCCCGCCGACCCCCGGCGAGTCGCGGCCGCAAAAAGTCTCTCCCATGGATCAGGCTCGGGAAGCTATTCATGGGGGAAACGCTGGTCGGTCTGCTGCCACGCCAAAAACCACCAAGGCCAGAAGCCCAGGCCTGCAAGCGCTTATCACTCGGACCGGCGCCGACAAGGCGGAGCCCGGTATCCGCCGGCTAGTTAACCAGGAGTCCTCGGTTCTTGCCGATGAAGACCAGCTGTTCGTCAACAAATTGATTTTCTGGGTCGACGATAAATCCAATCCAGGCATTGTGGTGGACGCCAAGCAAGAGCAGAAACGCATAATGTCCAATCAAGCCCTCGGCAAACCCATCAATGAAGGTGAAATACCCGAGGTAAAACGCAAGCAGGCGCGCAAAGGCCTGTTGGATTTCTAGGTTTCCGCACCGATTTACAAGCCACACGGTGCGCTCACTCCTAATTAAGATGAAATCTGCCGCGAAGGTGCCATATTGATAAGGCATAAACGCAGCATCGTAATCAACATCAACTAGCTGAGAGCTTCCATGCCAAATCTCCAAACGACGATTTTTGCCGTACTCTTTGTTATGTCAGGCCTGACGGAAGCCCGGGCCGGGGTTTTCAATCCTTCCACCTTCACTCTTAAAAACGGTATGCAGGTGGTTATTGTCGAGAACCCCCGCGTGCCCGTGGTCACCCACATGGTGTGGTACCGGGTCGGCTCCGCCGACGAAGGCCCCGGGGAAACGGGCATCGCGCATTTTCTCGAACATCTCATGTTTAAGGGCACGAAGACGCGCAAGCCCGGTGAATTCTCTAAGATAGTGGCCCGTAACGGCGGTAAGGAAAACGCCTTCACTTCGACGGACTACACCGCCTACTTCCAGACCATTGCCGCGGATCGGCTAGAAATGGTTATGGAAATGGAGGCCGACCGGATGACCAACCTAGCGATTACGGACAAGGAAGTGGAGCCTGAGCGCTTGGTTGTCCTGGAAGAACGCCGCTCTCGGGTCGACAACAATCCAAGCGCCATCCTGGGCGAACACATCAACGGCGCGCTGTTTCTCAACCATCCTTACCGCAATCCAGTGATCGGCTGGGAACATGACATCAAGGCCCTCGACATAAACCGTATCCTGGCGTTTTACAAACGCTGGTACGCACCCAACAACGCCGTCCTTGTAGTCGCCGGCGCGGTCACGAAGGAACAGCTGAAGCCGCTGGCAGAGAAGTACTACGGCAAGATCCCAGCCCAACCGACGGCCGTTCGGGCTCGCGCCAAGGAACCTCCACATAGAGCCGCCCGCGAGGTCATCCTGCGCGACAAGCGGGTCCGCCAGCCAACCTGGCGGCGCAGCTTCCTTGCGCCCACTCTCCAATGGGGGGACAAGACCCATGTCTATCCCCTAGAGGTCTTGTCGAACATCCTCGGCGGTGGTGCGTCCAGCCGTCTCTATCGGCACCTCGTCGTGAACACCAAGACCGCCGTCTCGTCAGGCGCTTATTACAAGGGTGATGATCGCGGCCCCGGTCAATTCGTCTTTTACGCCAGCCCGCGTGGTGATGTCGCCATGGACGCCCTAGAAAAGGCCGTCGAAGCGGAAATTACCGACATAATCAAAAATGGCATCACTGCCGATGAGGTTCGCCAGGCCAAGGAACGCATGGTCGCCGAAGCGATCTATGCTCGCGACTCCTTGAACGGTGGTGCCCGCGCCCTCGGAGCAGCACTCGCGTCAGGGCTCAGTGTCAACGACGTAGAAAGCTGGCCCGACAACATCGCAGCGGTGACGGCGGAACAAGTTCACGAAGCTGCCAAGGCCTTGTTCGACAACAATCGGTCCGTGACCGGCCTCCTGCTGCCGGCGAAAGAGAGCTGAGCCGATGTCCATTGCCCGTTTGTTTCGACCGATCCTAACCAGCCTTCTCCTCATCGCCGCGTTACCGGCTCTGGCCATCAACGTAGAGCGCGTGAAGACGCCCGGTGGCATTGAAGCTTGGCTCGTCCAGGATCACACGAACCCTATTATCACCATGCGTTTCGCCTTTCGCGGCGGCGCGGCGCTAGATCCAAAAGGCAAGGTCGGATTGGCCAACCTGGTGGCGTCGTCTATAGATGAGGGCGCTGGAGACTTGGATTCCCAATCCTTTCAGAAGACCTTAGAGGACAAAGCCATCCGCATCCGATTTGATGCCGGACTGGACAACTTCGGTGGCCGGCTGCAAACCCTGGCCCGCAACCGGGACGAGGCCTTTAATCTGCTGCGGCTGGCGCTAAACGCGCCGCGTTTCGACACGGAACCAGTGGAGCGAATCCGCTCTCAGATCCTAGTTGGCCTGAAACAGGACGAGGAGACCCCGCACAACATCGCCGGCAAAGCGATGCGCGAGGCTCTTTATAGTGGCCATCCATATGGCCGGTCCGCTGACGGCACAACTGACAGCATCACGGCAATCACGGCGGACGACCTACGCTCCTTCGTTGCCCAGCGCCTAACGCGCGATACCCTTGTGATTGGCATCGTTGGCAACATCGCGCCGGCAGAACTGGCCGAGTTGCTGGATGCCACCTTCGGCACCTTGCCTGCCCAAGGAACCGATTGGCGGGTACCTAAGGTCCGCGCTAACACGGACGGACGCACCATAGTAATCGACAAGGATGTGCCACAAAGCGCCATCCTGTTTGCAGACCAGGGCCCGCTTCGCGATGACCCGGATTTTTACGCCGCCTACGTCATGAACCATGTCCTCGGCGGCGGCGGCTTCACCTCACGCCTGTATCGCGAGGTGCGCGAGAAACGGGGGTTAGCCTATAACATCTCCAGCGGCCTCAATCCGCGCCTAGCCAGCGCCACGACGGTCGTCGGAGCTGGCACGGCCAACGCGCGGGTTCGCGAGACCCTCGACTTGGTCAAGACGGAATGGCGCCGCATGGCCAAAAACGGTGTCGACGACGACGAGCTCAAGGACACCAAAACCTATTTGACGGGCGCCTATCCGCTCCAGTTTACGGGTAGCGCGCGAATCGCCCGCATGCTTGTCGGCATTCAGTTGGCCGAATTGGGGATCGACTACGTCAAAAACCGCAACGCGTTCATAAATGCGGTGACCCGTGATGACATCGCGCGCGTGGCAAAAAAGTTGTTGGATGCCAACCGGTTGGTCACCGTGATTGTGGGGCGCCCGGAAGGTTTGCCGATAACGCGCTGAACCGCATTCGGCGCACGCTGGCGGGGCGCGCGCGCCTCTGGTACGCTCGACACGCTTCGAGGTTTCTGCGGGGTTTCCTGAACGCCATGACCAGCACCAACGCAACCAACGCATGGCAGTCCCTGGCGGGCTATCACGACACCGCCGTATCCGACACTATCGCTGATCTGTTCGCCGCTGATGGGGACCGGTTCAAGAACAATTCTTGGGAACTTGACGGCGTTTTACTCGATCTCTCCAAGAACCGCATCAACGACGGTGCTTGGGACGGCCTGCTAGCATTGGCCGAAGACTCCGGAGTGGCTTTGGCGCGAGATGCCATGTACGCCGGCAAAACCCTCAACACCACTGAAGGCCGGAGAGTTCTGCATGTGGCGCTGCGCGACGGCACGGGCATCGCCGACCCCCGCGTCGCGGATGACGTAGCGGCAACCATGGCGCGCCTGGCGGCGTTTACCGAAGCAGTCCGCGATGGATCCTTGAAAGGCAAAACGGGCAAATCTTTTCGCCATGTGATCAACATCGGTATCGGCGGTTCTCACCTGGGACCTATGCTAACCGCGGAGGTCCTGGGCGACGCGGCCTACCCTAAGGTTCGGTTTGCTGCCAATGTTGACGGTCACGATCTGGCCGCAGCACTGGACGATGCTGACCCAGAAACGACCCTTTTTTTGGTCAGCTCAAAAAGCTTTACCACACAGGAAACACTGACCAACGCCGCCTCAGCCGCGCGGTGGCTGACCAAAGGAATGGGCTCGGACGCCGTAGGCAATCATTTTGCCGCGCTGACCGCGAAGCCAGACGCGGCCAGGGCCTTCGGGGTTACGACCCAACAAATCTTTCCCATATGGGATTGGGTTGGCGGGCGGTTCTCCTTATGGTCGGCCGTCGGCCTGCCATCCGCCCTAGCCATGGGCTGGCGCGCCTTTGCCGCCATGCTGGACGGAGCCCACACCATGGACCGCCATTTTCGCGATGCGCCCCTAGCGATGAATCTGCCCGTTCGCCTTGCTCTAGCGGGAATCTGGAACATCAACATGGAGGGTCTGGGCGCCCTTGCCGTGGTGCCCTATGATGAACGCTTGCGGTCCTTACCGGCCTTCATCCAACAACTGGACATGGAAAGCAATGGCAAGAGCGTGACGCAAAACGGCGCACCGCTGGAGTCGGCAGCGGCGCCCATGGTATTTGGCCTCACAGGCACCAACGCCCAGCACACCTTTCATCAATGGCTCCACCAGGCCTCCCTGGGCGCTGCCGTAGAATTCATTGGCGTTGCTCAACCAACTCATAGCTTGAGCGGTCACCACGACAAACTGATTGCTAACCTTTTGGCTCAGGCAGAGGCTCTCGCGATGGGCACGGACGGCGACGGGAACGTGAACCGAGCCTGTCCCGGCAATCGGCCATCGACGACGATCCTGCTCGAGATTTTGGACCCAAAACGGCTGGGTATGCTGCTAGCGCTCTATGAACACAAGGTCTTCGTTCAGGGGGTCATCTGGGGTATCAACAGTTTCGACCAATTTGGCGTTGAACTGGGCAAAAAACTGGCGGCTCGCCTGCTTCCTGACATCAGCGAGGCTCCCACGAGCGTCCGAACCTATGACTCCTCCACCGCTGGTCTTTTGGCCCGCTACCGGTCTTGGCGCGGATATCCAGAATGACCATCCGTCGCCTTCCTGAAACCCTCGTCAACCAAATAGCCGCCGGTGAAGTGGTTGAACGGCCCGCTGCGGCCGTTAAAGAACTGGTTGAGAACGCCATCGACGCCGGCGCATCCCACATCGACATCACCGTGGCGGACGGAGGACGGGCGGCTATCACCATCAGCGACGACGGTTGCGGTATGACGCCGGAGGAACTGGTCCTGGCTATTGAGCGCCACGCCACATCGAAATTGCCCAACGACGATTTGGTGGAGATCCGCCAACTGGGCTTCCGCGGCGAGGCGCTTCCATCAATAGGAGCGGTCAGTCGACTTTCCATCACCAGTCGGACCGCATACGCGCCCGAAGCCTGGCGACTGGATGTGTTGGGCGGTAAGGTCGCCGCACCTTTGCCAGCTGCGCATCCGCCGGGGACCCGTGTGGAGGTCCGTGATCTTTTCTACGCCACGCCGGCGCGGCTTAAGTTCTTGAAGACGGCGCGGACAGAAATGGGCCGGGTAACCGAGGTCATCAAGCGCCTCGCGATGGCCCATCCACATATCGGTTTCACCCTATTAGACGGCGATCGTCGCCGGTTGGATCTGCCGCCGGAGCAAGGTGAACTGTTCTCAGCTCGGCTGGGCCGTTTAGCCGCGGTGGTCGGCCGGGATTTCGGAGATAACGCGCTAGCAATCACAGCGGAACGGGAGGGCTTACGGCTCACAGGCTACGCCGGCCTGCCCACTTACAATCGGGGCAACGCGGCGATGCAGTTCTTGTTCGTCAACGGCCGCCCAGTCAACGACCGCATGCTATTCGGCGCGTTGCGCGGGGCGTACCGGGATTTCCTGGCTTCCGACCGCTATCCCGTCGTCACCCTATTCCTGACCGCCCCACCCTCCGTTGTGGACGTCAACGTACATCCGGCAAAGACGGAGGTCCGGTTTCGCGACAACAGCCTGGTCCGCGGCCTTTTGGTCGGCGCTATCAAGCATGCCCTGGCCGAGGCCGGACACCGAGCCGCGACCACCGCCGCGGAGTCTGCTCTAGGCTCCATTCGAGTCGGGACGGCCATGCCGAGGGGCGCCGGACGGACCATGCCATCGGCTATCATGCATCCCGGTCGGACCGAGGAGTTCCGGGACTTCCATGCGCCACTACCCGGCATGGCTACGGCTCCAATTGCCCCCACAATAACCCCCGTGGTATCGACGGATCCCGCCAAGACCCTCGCGGCAGCAGACGCAAGAGACTATCCCCTGGGCGTGGCACGCGGACAGCTGCACGCCACTTATATCGTCGCTCAGACCGCCGACGGAATCGTCATCGTCGACCAGCACGCCGCGCACGAACGCCTAGTGGAGGAGCGGATCAAGGCGGCCATGGCCTCGGACGGAGTAATGCGCCAAGGTCTGTTAATTCCCGAGGTGGTGGAGTTAGAGGAGGCCGCGGTCGATTGCATACTGGCCCGGAATGACGAGTTGGCGGAACTGGGACTGGTCATCGAGGGGTTTGGCCCCGGTGCAATTGTCGTCCGCGAGACCCCTGCCTTGTTGGGGGAGACCGATATTCAAGGCATGGTCCGGGACTTGGTTGACGATCTGGCCGCCCTGGACGAAGCTATCGCCCTACGCGACCGCATCGGCGATGTCTGCGCGACCATGGCTTGCCACGGGTCGGTGCGGGCCGGACGCCTCCTAAACCGCGACGAAATGAACGCCCTGTTACGGGACATGGAGGCAACGCCCCATTCTGGCCAATGCAGCCATGGCCGCCCCACCTATGTGGAGCTGAAGCTCAAAGACATCGAGAAACTGTTCGGCCGCCGATAAAGGCCGGGTGACGCTTGACGCTACCGGACCAAGGGGCTACTTAAGCTTCCTCTTGAGGCCGGGCAAACCGGCCCCTCGTGGTGGCTGTAGCTCAGTTGGTTAGAGCGCCTGGTTGTGGTCCAGGAGGTCGGGGGTTCAAATCCCCTCAGCCACCCCATTCCCTTCTCATTTTTAATGGTTTTGTAGAACTGATCTCGCTTGTTCCTTTGAAGCCACAAACTCAGCTCCAAATCAGGCCAGTATCATTTAATCGCTGTCGGGCATCGAAAGACCTCAGACATCCGGGACAATCAACACGTTCGCATGACCTGCCCAGCGTCTATCAGTAGCACTAGGATATCCTTCACCAAGAAATTGTCTGAACAGATACAGCGTGAAATAACGTCTCAACTAATTTCTTAATCAGGTCTCTGCTCACCTAAGAAACTTCACCACTCCCGCATCCAGCTGTATCCGCCTTGAACTCCTCATAGGTATCTTTACCGCCAACGGCCAAACCCACTCCCGATCCGATGATGGAACTGACAGCCAGTGCTCCGACACCATCGGCCAGCCTATAATCCAAAGAGAGGACCTTTTGAGGCTAACCGGGGTCCGCCACCGACGCCATAGAGCAAGGCTTTCATATTGCGGTGGAGTACGATCCAACGCCACATCCATCGGTCGGAAGTGACACTCTGCTACCATAGTAGAAGCCAAGGCTATTTGTTTCGGTATCGATGTAAAAGGGAAGGTCCTTCTCCTAATGCACTGCGATGATCGACAGGTTGAACTCATTGGAGCCATCCAATGCATCACTCATGCAACCAGCTTTGACGAGTATCATAGCAGTCTGAGACAAAGCGAGAGCTCTAACTGTCCAATTCTTCATAGATCGAAGTCTAGAAGATGGACCAAATTCAAATTGAGAACACTGTTGAACCAGTGGTTTCTCTCGCCTCCAGCGCCCGATGCGCCTCAACCGCATTACGTAATTCGTATCTATGGTTGATCTCGACTTTAACGCCCTCACGAACCGCATCGAACAAATAATTAGCTATCTCAAGTGTCAGGTCACTGGTGGCTGTATGAGGCGCGAGGCCCGGACGGGTGAAATATAATGACTTGCCCGCTAATGCAGCCCCGGCGACTGGTGGTATATGACCTGAGGCGGCACCAAAGTTAACGTAGGTTCCGAAGCGGGCGAGGCAAGCGAGGGATCCGTCGTGAACTGAGGCACCAACACCATCATAGACCACAGGCACGCCTTCACCATCTGTGAGCTCCATAACGCGTTCAGAAAAGTTCTCACGGGTGTAGATAATCGGATGATCACAGCCGTAATTTTTTGCAATTTCCGCTTTTTCGTCGCTGCCAACAGTGCCGATGACGGTCACGCCTCTCTGCTTCAGCCACTGGCAGGCGATCATGCCAACACCGCCCGCGGCGGCATGAAATAAAACAGTATCTCCAGCTTGAGGATTGAACGTTCGGTGGATGAGATACGATACCGTCAACCCTTTCAAAAGCATGCCGGCGGCCTGAGTTTCACTGATATCTTCAGGCAGCGGAATAAGGCGCTCTGCGGGATAAACACGCTGTTCAGCATAGGAACCTGGGGGGCCCATCACATAGCCTACCCGGTCACCAACTTGAATACCCTCAACGCCATCGCCAATTGCATCGACTATGCCGACACCCTCCATACCGATGCATGATGGTAAATCGAGCTTGTAGCCGCCGGAGCGTTGATAAACGTCGATATAGTTTAACCCAACCGCCGTTTGACGTAGCAGTGCTTCACTAGGCCCAGGTTGCAAATCTGGCACCTCTACCCACTCCATCACATCAGGTGCGCCTTGATCATGTATTTGGATTGCGTGCGGCATTAAACGGAAACTCCCCGGATTCTGAGTCTTTCAAAGAAACCATATCAACGGCGAAGTGGCATCAGGTCAAGGAGACACTTAGCCATTAGCCTCACGACGCAGACCCTTGAGCTTGCCCTCCTATGGTATATTGGGTTTTCGCACATATGCCTGCCGATCCAAAAACTCTTTTATTTGTTCTTAAAACCTATCCACGTTTCTTTTATCGAGGAGTGAATAACTAAAAACTACGCAGTAAAATACGGCAGATCATCCTTTGATGAACATCCGAGCGTAACGATCCGCTCTGTGATATTGACAGCGCGCTGGTACTTCGTTTCGCATTCTTTACGGGACAGATCCTCAAGCAAGGGACCGATGAGCGACACCCCGTAGTTTGCCTGAAGGGTTCTTACCTCTCTCCGCGTGTCTAGGCCATCCGCCAACCAACCAAGGTCGAACTCCATCTGCCGCTCAATTTTGCGATCATTATCCAACAATTCACGACGTACCTCGGCTTCCGTTTTGAGCGTTTCTTCCCAGTATTGCCCCTCAGAATCAGCAACCTCCGCCGATGCTTTTTCGAAGGCCTTACAGAACACTAAGTAAGCTTTCTCCTTCTCATTGGCTGTCCGCCATGCAGAGTTGCTCAGGCTCTCCCAAACCAAGACATTTAAGCCCTCAAAAATCTCAGGCACACGGGAAAAGAAAATACGGTGAAGTTTGTTGTCATTGACCTTCAGGTCCAGCCTTCGGTCCTTGTAGATGTCGATCGCTGAATATTTGCCACAAGCGGGGCACGCATCTCCCTCATAATCATCTTTCCGATAAATGTGTGAACAGGGGCGCCCCTTTGCAATATCGTTTTTACAAAGGAGATAGGTCTCAGGCTTATCCTCATCGTCTTGCTGCTGACCAACCCAATTAAAGCGGTTTTGAAATTGCAGAAAAGATCGAGGTGGGCTCCAGAGCATCCACTTGAGCTTTTCAACCGGTCCAAATGTCGTCCAGTTTGAACTCACATCGATGACGACACATTCTTTTTTTTCTGGTGCCGACCTAAGACCTCGCCCAACAGATTGCCCCCAAAGCACCTTCGATAAGGTTGGACGCATATGAACAATGATATTACATGCAGGATTATCCCACCCTTCCGTTAAAACGCCCACGGATACCAATGCTTCGATTTCGCCTGTGTCATGCCCGGCAAGGATCCGTCGACGTTCTTTTATAGGCGTCCCTGATGTGATAATTGTAGCAGCAATTCCAATATCCAAAAGTCGCTGCTCGGTTATCTCAGCGAAACGAATATCCGGACAGAACCACGCAGAGATTGGTTTGCCATTAACTACGGCACGCTCTTCCATGTAAGCGTATGTTGCGTAATCCAACATTGATGAATTTACGATCTCATCAGTGAGACGTGAGACAGGATACTCACCTGAACTGACGTCGATGTCGTCAAGATCAAGATCGTGTACGAAGTGAGAGCGATATCTGGGCCTAACCAAGATACCCTCATTGATCAGATCCTGAATATCGGCACAATCGATAATGGCATCAAAGGCTAGGCTAAGCTGATCACGCTGGTCTCCGGTACGCCGCTCTGGTGATGCTGTTAGCCCCATGAAATGGGCATCAGGCTTGCCCTTATCCCGGAACCTTTCAATAATTCTGCGATAGCCCGCGCCATTTGGGGAAACACGGTGCGCCTCATCAACGATGATTAAATCAGCCTTGGGGATAGCATCCTCAAGAACTTCACGGGCACGCATGCTAGTCGAGAGAAGAATGTCGTAATCGTGAAAAGCTTCGCCTGTATCTGAAACTTTGAGTGTTCGAACACGCCGCCCCTTGAGCAACGCTGTCTGAAGCTGATCAAGTAAAACCAGCCTGTGACAGAGCACCACGACTTTTTTGTCCTTAAAAAAACGATCAATGATTTCCCTTGCGAGGACTGTTTTGCCGGCCCCAGTCGGAGCTTTAAGAATGAAGCGCTTGTAACTTGCTAAGATCCTTGGAAAGTCATCGACGATCTCTTGCTGCCAGGCTCTGAGCTTCATCGGCGGACACGCCTTTGAGACAAGTACACCGTTTGGGGACAATAGAAGAAATACATTTCAGACTTCACGATCCTCGTGACCGCTTGATTAGCGAGCAACCTTACACAATTGCCCAAAAATAACCATGGCGTGCGAGTTGGAAATGATGGGAAAAACATTTAAAACTGCCCCACAAAATTTTTCTCAACAAGGCCGAAAACCGCTTGAATGTTTTCAAACCACCCCATCCCCTTACTAAGTCTCTAATCCGAATATATAGCAAGGCCTGCAAAGACCTGTGGTCCCGCTTGTGGCTAAAATTTTGGATATTCAGATGGCAACACGTTAGAAAGATTCAAGAACAAGAATGTACTAAGTCCGGCGAGGGGTTTCAGACGCTTTAGTCGAGCCAATTTACAAATCTTAGCGGAAACAAGCTTCGCGATGGTGACCGGCAAAGACAATACGGAACCTCAAGACCAGGCAACGGCGCTCGGCACCATTGCCTTTATCCAGGGACCTTTCACGAGGCAAAATGTCCAAAACCAACTTTGTAATGCGCTGGCCAAGATGCAATACCATCAGCCGGAAACCATCTTAACTTTCTGACCAAGGCGAATTTTTTCGCCGGGCTTCATATTATTCAGTAGCTGAAACCATTCCTGCTGAAACCGCTCAAAAGGATAGCGCTTCGCCAGGGACGCGGCCGTATCGCCGCGTTTCGCCGTGGTTATGCGCACCCGTAAAGGCCGGATGTCAGCGGCTTCTTTGGCGCTCAAACGGCGAAAACTGAAAGTGGTGCGTCGCAGCTCGGTTGAAAGTCGCTGGGTTTCCGATGGCTTGGTGATGAAGGCGAAGCGGAAAATCCTCTTCTGATCGCCGCGCACCGCGACCAGGCGGACGTCCCTCGGTCCATCCTTGCTGGACACGCGTCCCTGTATCGTCGCACCACGCAGGCCGTTTACATCCAGGCGCTCCACCTGCTTACGGTCATCGAGATTACGCCCCCATTCGGACCCTACGTAATCGGTAAGCGACCGCACGCGCTGCGCTTCCTTTGGACCAGCTATGTCGAAAATGATCCGCGACATCTTTGGGCCGAATGCCACCAACTGGCGCGGTGAGTTGGACATGACGAATCCCGGCGGTACTGTAAAGGCGATGCATAAGTCCGGATGCATGAACGACCGCCCGCGGCGCACGCCCTGGGATGGATCGTCACCAAATACCAGGCCATCGATGGCCTTAAGATAGGCCGTCCGGCGAACTTTCGGATTCTTCACAACCCGTTCCTTAGCAAGCTTTATGGCCTGCCGAAGACGATCCTCGGTGCGCGGGTGCGTAGACATAATATTGTGACTGACGCTGTTGCGACCCTGTTCGCGGGCCTCTAGGTCGCGATGTGCCTTCAGCTTTTGGAAAAAACTTGTCATGCCATCCGGCAAATATCCGGCCCGCGTCATGTAGCGCACGCCCAGCATGTCCGCCTCCATTTCCTGGCTCTGGGAATACTGCTGCAGCGCTGCCTGGGCGCCAAAACTAACCATCTGACCAACCCCGGACGGCACGCCCGCAGCGCTGCCCAACACTCCGAGCACGGTCATGCCGATGTTGGCGGCCGTGGCAGAGGAATAACGTTGCGCCGAGTGTCGCGCCGTCACATGGCCAATCTCGTGAGCCAGAACGCCAGCCACTTCCGATTCGTTCTCCGCCAGAGCCAACAAGCCGCGTGTAATATAGATATAGCCGCCGGGCAGTGCGAAGGCGTTGACGCGATGATCGTTCAACACGGTGAACCGCCATTTTATATTGGGTAGTTCAGAAAGCGCCGCCAACTGCGACCCAATACGCGCGATGTAGGCGCCGATCTCGATCGCGTCGTAGGCCCCCCCCAGTTCCTTAAGAATCTTAGGGTGCTCTTCAGCGCCGATCTCCGATTCCTTTTCTATAGACATGAAGGCAGTGAAACTTTGCTGACCAGTGGCCGGATTGGTAGAACAAGCACCAAGGCCTATCATGGCGGTGGCGACTCCGAGCGCGGTCAGAAATTTTGAAAGATCGCTCATAGATTATTCAACGCGTTGGTCATTCTGAGATTATGCGGCCCGTGAAATGGACGGGCAAGAGCCACGCTGGTTTTGTGCACCAATTCACCTATGATCCAGACCATGAATGCTCCCCCTCGCGGCGATCGGAACAGCGCCGCTTCCGCCTTCATGCTATGGCCTAACTTGCCCACGAACACGCGCGGCATGCTGTTGATGGCCACGTTCGCAGGCGTCGTGTCACTGGGGCACGTCATTGCTCGCCACTTGAGCCAGGACTTCCACCCCATGCAGGCGGCGTTTTTCCGGACCATCGTGCCGCTGGTAATACTGACGCCCATCCTCATGCGCCAGGGACCCGGGTGGTGGCGGACGACCCGGCCAGGCCTGCAGTTCTTTCGCGGTCTTGTCGGCGGCATTTCCATGCTGACCTGGTTCTATGCGTTGGCGCTAATCCCCGTGGGTGACGCCACGGCGCTGAGTTTCACGGTGGTGATCTTCGCTTCCG
>MDTG01201894.1_pt1 | contig 14323 bp, 10 predicted proteins | sample 811421 | NCBI WGS metagenome assembly MDTG01 (sample SAMN05326645, study PRJNA326480) | marine metagenome | isolation source: seawater | place: Pacific Ocean: South East | collected 2011
GCAACAGAAGTTATAGTTGCTTTTAGAAATACTTATGAAGGTGGGGCTGATGAAAGAACCCTTGAAGGCATGATAGCTGAAATCAATTGGTATGCTGAGGAAGTAATTAATAAATCTAATTAAAGTGGTCGGGATGGCCGGATTTGAACCGACGACCACCTCACCCCCAGCGAGGTGCGCTACCAGGCTGCGCTACATCCCGTAATTACAAACGATTATCATACATTTTAAAAATTTAATAAAAAGATATTTAAGATCATAAAGTTATATCATTCTACTGATATGCCTTACATATGTAACTTTAATATAATTTGCTAAAATATAATGTGTCAAAAAAATACTTATTTTTGGTGGTAAAAAGAATAATTCCTGTTAATATGCTTCTCCTTGTTGTGGATTAACAATGCTTATTTAACAAAAATTAAATATTCATTATTTTAGTCCTTTAAGTAGACATAAGGATTAATTTCAGTAAAAATACGTTAACTGAAGATATTTTTTAAAAGTTTTAGTATTGCCCTGTTATAATTATTTAATTGGGTATTTAACAGAGAGAAGTAAATTATGGCAAAGTTTAAACTAACAATCAGAAATTCTTTAACTATGGTTCTTGCATTTCTTGGAAGTGTTATATCACCAAATGTATTCTCACAAGAGTCAGATGACACCTCAGCGGACGCTTCTCCGAAAGCTGCTGGTGATGCAGCCGAAAAACAAGCTGAAGGATCATTAAGTGCCGGAGCAATTGCCGCCGCCGTTGCCGCAGCTGCTGCCTTAGCTGCTGTTATAGATTCTGGTGATGGGGGCTCAGCTGCACCCGTGCCAACACCTGCACCAACACCTGCACCAACTCCTGCACCAACACCTGCACCAACTCCTGCACCAACTGAAACATATACTGTAGATGTTGTTGTGCCTACACTCGTAAATGTAAATACAACTACATCAACTGAAACAACAACTAATACAATTACTGGTGTTTATTTGCCTAACACGAACACGAACACGAATACGAATACGAATACTACTACTAATACACTGACTCGATATGTTACTAATACAAGTACTTCGACTAATACAGTTACCAATACTTCAACAAATACAAGCACTACTACCAACACTGTTACATCAACATATGTGAAAGATTCTAACAATGATGGAACTCCGGACGATCCATATGTAGCAATTGTTAATGGAGACGGCTCATCTGGTGTCTTAGTTAATGATTACGAACAAACTATTACTCAGGATATTACCCAGGATTTTGTTCTTGGTAGCGAGCAAATTGGTTATGTAAATCAAGATGGAGACTTTGTTGTAGGTAATGGGCAAGAGCTCATTCAACAAATTAACCAAGATATTCCTATGTTTTACGACACGAATGGTGATGCTTTAGATTATGATACAGTAGCAGCGAACTACGGTATTGTCGATCCAACCAATCCAAATGTAGATCTTAATCAATCAGCAGATGCTGGAAGCAATATAACTATTGTTGAGGTCCTTGCAGATGGCTGGGTTGAAATACAACAGGACTTTGTACAAACCATTGATCAAGATATCGTTCAAGATGTTTTCTATGAAACAGATCTTGTTCAAGATTTCATTCAAGTTCAAGATATCAATCAAACTTATACCGCTGATCTAATACAGACAGAAACAAGAACAAGGCTCGTTGGCGAATAACGATCATCTTAAAAACCCACCTTTTGGTGGGTTTTTTTTGGCCTAAAAAATTTTTATTAAGTTCCTAACTCATTCTTTATGGTGTTTTTACTGAGAAATTAATACTTAATGTAGTATTCGAGTTTTGCTACAGGCAGTCGTGGATGAATTTCTTGCTCAGAAGACTCTACCATGTTTGATTGAGCGTTCTGGTAATAAACATTTTTTCCTTTCCACCCAATAACATCGACTAAGAAATGCTCTTCTATTTTTTTAACTTGGATATTTTTTCCTAACTTCTTTATTGTAGTATTTCTAATATCCGTTGAGCGTTTAATTGTTGCAGCATAGAGGTCTGGATTGTAAAGAGTTATAGTTTCGTATGTTTCATTTGGAAGATTGCTAATCTTTAAGGGCTTCAATATTTCGCTGTTGTTAGTAAGGCCAGATGTTTTTATTATTCTTCCATCTAAAGTGAATATCCTTACTCCGTCAGCCCCAACCCACTCAAATACATTATCCTCCACATAAGCAAGAATCAAAATAGCATGCGGGCCTCTTCCAAATCTAATTTTTAAAAAACTATTTTCATATTCATTAAAAATTTCTTCTGTAATCTCATATTCAGAAAAGCCAAATACAACACTATTTATGGATGAAAAATTTTGTATATATGTAATTGGTAAATTCCCACACGAAGATAACAAAAAAAGAGCCAATAATATCCTAATCATAGAACCCACCCCACTCATTTACAATTTGTGCTTTGTTTGCTTGATAGGTTGTACTCCATAAATTCTGTGCATGAACTAAAAATTGAGCTCCGTCACGAGTTAAAGGCCTTAAGCCAAATCCAGTTTGGCCCCTGGAAAACTCTTGAAAGAAAACTTGAATTGGTAGGTTGAAAAAGAAGCCTTTATCAAAACTACCTTCACCAAACTCTGCTTTACTGATGTCTGTCAGTGAAAAGAATACTCCCATGCTCAATCCACTCTTGAAATCCCTTGATACATTAACAGTAAAGCCAGAATCTTCAGCAAGATATCTACCACCTCTTAAATGAAATAACACCCTTGAGCGAGGTTCACGATAATAAAAATTCATGTGACCCGTAAGGGTTTCATAATCTCTGAAACTAAAGAGTTGTCTGTACGAACGCTGTTTTACCTTCCAGATTTCTGCACCAATGCCAAAAGACTCCCCAAAAGGCTTATATAGAATCTCACCCCCGTAACCTGCAAACATTGGTTCAAAAATTCCAGCAGAGATTTTTGCATAAATATTTTTATAAGGGTTTACAAAATAATTAGTCTGCAATCTTGTAATATGTGATTTTTTACTTTGTTTTAAATATTGAACAATATCAGTTCTTACATGGGGAATAATACTATCCGAAGCAAGCTTTAATTCATCAAAATTGTTAACTAGCCCAACCGAACCTACTGCGAGAATATTAAAATTCTTTTTTATGAGTATCTCACTATGAACCGATAACGAAAGATCTCCAAAATAGAATCCATCCGGTCCCCCTATTTGACTTCTTATTGCAGGAGATATTTTATACATAAAGGATGGCAATATTGGTTGAGGCCTATAATCGTGCTCAAGGTGTTGCTTTGGATTTGGTTTATAAATCCTAACGTCTTCTAATAATGCATCGGTTTTCTTTGTATCCTTATAAAGGTTGTATGAAGCCCTGGGAATATCTACAGCAAACATAGACTGGTCTGCATTTATGGTTACTAATGAGAACTCATCGATCAACTCAGGAGAAATTTGATTTAAGATATTGGTTACTCGCCCCAAAGCTTGGGCATTATTAAGATACTTTGACTGAGAATATGTAATTTCGTATCTATTTTTATCCACATTTGCTGTTTGTAAATATAGATAATTCTCTCTTAATAATTGAAGGGAAGATTTATATAAATTTTCAGCTTCCTTTGCATTAACAATTTTTCTATAAATCTCCCCCTTATCTATAACTGTAGGTGGATCAGATTTAGCTATAACTGTTGAGCGTCTCTGACCATAATTTCCAGCAAAAGAGAAACCAAAACTTAGGGTATTATTTCTGATATACCCAATTTTTACATGGAAATTCTTAGTTACAGGATATACAAATGAGTAATTAAGTTTTCCATCTTGCTCCACTGGCAAGTATCCCTCACCATCTTCTGCATAATTTGTTGAATCATATTCAATTTTTAATCGAGTTCCATTAAGTTTTGGTAAAAAAATCTCAACTCCTCCAAATAGACCGGCTTTCTTTCCACCAAAGAATTTACCAAAATTGATTTCTCCTCCCTGTGTATCACCCATCGACTGTCTTTCTCTACTTTCAAACCTTGAATCTAGTTTAGCTAGGGGATTTGTAATATTTTTATTTGAAATAGTTCCGAATCCCATGCCCAAAGTAAAATCTGTATTTCCTATTAATTTTGACGCGACAATATACTCAGCAGCAAATAATGCTGAGCCCCCAAAATCTCTAAACCCAACTGCAACCTGAGGAATTAGCTGACGCTCTTTAATTATTCGAAATTTTGCATCAAAACTTTTATCTTTGTAGGATTGCTTTCCACTAAATTCAGGCGAGTCACTATAAAGAAAATTATTGACATCAGTATACTGATACGATGCTTCAAACCAATCGAAGGGATGACCCATTATTGAACCACGAAGATAAGGATCAGCATGTGTCCATGTAAATCCAATAGTTCCCCCAGGATGCATTCTTGCACTTGGCATTTGAATTAAACCTACAGTCCCATAATTTGAATAAGTAGGTTCAGAAGAGTAAGGATAGATATAATCAACTATCTGAGAATGTAAATGGGAGGCAGTGAGCAAGTAAATCACAGCAATTACGAAGGAATGTCTCATTTAAGAGATCAGTTGTCAGATATTGCGGCTATAGATGCAGCTGTCACTGATAAATTAGCCAACACAGGGGTGATAGTCTCAACTAATGCTATGGAGTCTAGAGGTCTTGCTTTTCTTGGGACTACTAACGTTCCACCAGGCAATATATCATCTCTTTCAAATGGCATAAAAGGAAGAACGGGAATTTGGAACCCATTTTTTCTTCTTAAGGATACCCCATTTGGCTGCAATACATATATCTTAGATCTTTCAGCCTCTTTTTTGATTCCGCCTGCAAGCTTGATGTAATAGTCAAATTTTTCTCCAACCTTATGCGGGACAGTAACCGGGTTTAGTACTTGACCGACTATAGTGACAGTATTTAAAAGTTTAGGTATGTGTATCACATCTCCATCATGAAGTTCGATATCCAGTGAGGGGGTCGTTTTAACCAGGGTTGGATTTAATTCAGTAACAAGCCTGCCAATTGCTTTAGTATCATCTAAAGAAGTCATAAGACTAATAAGGCCTATTAAATCGGTAGAATTCTGTTCAAGATAACCGCTAGCTACAGCTGAAGATAGAATTTCAGATAATTCTGCCTGCGATCTGCTGATTGCTTCTTGCTCAATAAGCCTTACTGACTCTCTTGTTAAAATTCCAGCCAAAGGATATGCATTTTTTGTCAAGCCACCTGCTCTATCATAAATTTGACTCAAAGTAGTGCCCTTAGCAATCTGATAAGTACCCGGATTAATAAATTCACCCTTTAGAGTCACATATCCTTGGGGGATAGATTCTTCATTGATCCGAAGATTCAACATAGTGATATTGGTTAAATCTTTCAAAGCTTCGTAGGGATATAATCCAAATCCTCTTGCTCTAATTCCCACATCAAAGCTAGGTACTGTATTCAATTTACTTACAAGTACTCCACCAGCGAGATTAAATATCTCTAGAGCATTGAGATCTCGAGTGGTTGGATAAAGCGCAGGAAATCTAACGTTTCCTAGTACAGGTATAGAATTAATAATAAGAATGGGGAGAAGATCTGGATTATTTGATAAAAGCTTTGGGCAGCTTGAACTTATAGAGCTTTCAAAAAGCTCTAATTTTGCTTCTACGAAATTTGAAATTGGATTGACCAACAAACCATCTAAGTAGGATAAACAAGTATTATATGATTTGGGGTAGTTTCCTTTTAACTCACTAAGGTATCTATCTTTAATTTCTTGTTGATTAAGCTCTATGTTTGGATTTATATTTTCAATATCTAAAAGTTGTGCAGGCTGTTTTTGAGGATTAAGTCTCTCCTTCAAATAGGCATGAACCTCTTTAGATTGGGTATACTTAATATCGTCTTGTGAAAAGATAAAAATTTGATCTCCAGAATAGAGATTTAGTGAATTTAGGTCAGATTGGCTGCTTAAGTTAAATGTTACAAGCCTATATGATTTTGATGAAAAATTTAGTCTCTTAATAACGCCAATACCTGTATAAGTGTTATCTAGCAAATCTTTATCAAGGTCAATAATATCTCCAAGTGTGAGATTTTGCTCAATCGAATAATCGCCAGCATTTCTAATTGCGCCTGCTAATGCTATAGATTGGATTGTTTGCCCTTCGGAGGTATTAACGGTAATCTGATCACCGTTTTGTAATATAAAGCTTAGATTTTTAGGGTTTAAAACTATCTTTTCACCGCTAGGCATTAACCTTATAACTGAAATGTTATTTATATCAGCAAATGGAGTTGTTCCGAGCGCAAAAGAAATTACATCTGATAGAGTTTGATTTTCAATAATTTCATATATGGCGGGCCTAATGACCTCTCCAATAATTGATATGCTAGACTGCAGCCCTCCAACTAAAATTGTATCGCCGTCATCAAGAATAAAGTCTGCTGAACTAATATCACCATTGATTAATAAGTCATATAGATCAATTTCCTCAATTACATTATTTTTCTTTTTGAGCTGGATAGTTCTCAAGGAACTATTATTTTTAACTCCGCCCGATGAAATTAATGCATTTAGCGCTGTACCAAAAGCATTTAATGCGTATGTGCCAGGTGTGATTACATTCCCTAAAACGAAGACTTGTTTAGAACGAACGCTGCCCAAAGAAATATAAGCCTCAGTACCAGCAAATTTGTTGGAAATATCATTTTTTATGTTAGTGGATGCTTCAGAATATGATAATCCAGCTACCATATACTCTCCAATATCTGGAATGATAATAGATCCATTAGCCCCAACTTCAATGGATGCCTCAAGAGTGAAGCCTCCAAATAATGAAATTTTTATCACATCCCCAATTTTAATAATGTAATCATTATTTAAGGGCAAACTGTCATAGAAGTTAAATTCATTTGAATAGCCAAAGAAAATATCTTGGCCAAAAAGCTGCAGATCTTCATAAGCTTTTGGCATATCTTCTTTTGATTTGTAAGATTTATATTCATCAATGAGAAAACATGCTCTTTGATCAAATTCACATAATGTAATTGCAAGTTTAATTCTTTCCTCGTTGAGTCCAGCAAATGTAATATCCTCCATTTGCTGTTCATCAATTTTTCCAGCTTTGAAGAAGATATTCTGGAGCTCATTTTGAACAAAAGATTTGTACCCATCAGCAGCACCAGCTGATACGGTTCCATTTCGACCACTTCGACTTGGGGTAGTACCCTCATCATCAAAGTTTTCATTAAATTCTGTAAGGGCTTTAGTTAATTCAGCAGCATTATCCTGAGCAAATAGATTAGAGGAATTGATACTATAAAAACTCAGAAAAAGTAGCGAAATACTACAAGCATTTATTGCAATTTTTGTTTTAGTGATGGGATTACTCATAGTTGCTGATTATACACTTATTGCATTCAATTTTTATAAAATTTTATTGAACAAAATTTGATATAAAACAATAAATATTTAAATGAATTTATGTATCCTCTTTAGGTATAAATTTTTATCTTTCGATCATTTTGCTTAGAAATATAAAATAGAGCTAATAAAAATGGATAAAAAAGTGTGAATCTATATCTTACAAAAGTACCTTCATTAGACATAATCAAAGCATAAATAGACAATCCAACAATGAGTACAAAAGTCAGTAGAATAAACTCATTTTTTTTATATAAGTTATTTTGAATGGATAACCTTGCATAAAGGTAAATTAGCATACAGCTTTCAAGGGCTTGAATTGGATAAAATACATTACTCCAATTCCATGGTAATGGAATTAATAAAAGCACTGGTAGTTTTATCGCTGCTTCATAAATAGCGTGAAATACTGAATTTAATTCGAGGCTCTCTGCATTCTCAGAACCATAGAGACTCCATGCTGCATATGATATAGAACCATCAAAAGCCACGAAGTCCTCCGCTATGAAGGCAATTCTATAAAGATTTAAGGTTGATAAAATATAGTCCTCAAAAATAAAGCCTCCAACTATAAATATACAAATAAAAAAAATAAACAAAGACTTGCTTCTGTGTGCTTGAAATATTGAATGGCCTATAAAATAAATCGCAAGGACAGCAAACATTTGTATCTTTAAAATAAACAAAGGGTACAAAAGAAAAGTTGGAAGTAGAATTTTTCCTCTAATTACATTTATTACAAAAAATATTGATAAAACAATTATTAACGTATCTCTTAACGATAAAGATGAGTATAGGACAAGGCTTGGAATGAGAAAATATAATAAAACCTCGTTTTCATTTTTAAAAAATTTCTTGAACCATAAAAAAGTAGCAAAGAGAATTAGCTTATTTGCAAATGCTAATGAAGTTACGGTCATAAAATTTGGTAAAGGGGCAAAACCAAGAATTCTAGCTGAGAACGTTACTGTATTTGGTGAATCAAAGCCAAAAAATGAGCCGATATTACTTATTGATTCCCCACTAGCCTTTAGGGACATTACTTCTCTCGCATATTGAAATTGATCTCCAAACAGTCCAGGCGAAAAAAGGAGATAATTTAGAAACAATGGAGTCAAAAATACTCCAAACCATGCAATCAGTGAGTTAACATTAATTAAATCTAACTTGTAAACGATTAGAAGCAGAAGTGCTAATACGGAAAAATTAGCTAGCTCAAATATGTAGTAATAAACCGATCCAGCATAAGTAACTAAATCAAAATATTCATTTACCATAAATCATCTTTATTCTTTTGAACAAAGGAAAATAATATCGATAAGAATAAAAATATGATTGCATTTGAAAAAATAATAGCAGTTATGTTCGGAGTAACAGGATATTCAGATGAATGTGGAGGGTCAATAATAGTAATATTATATGGCATATCATTTTCTAAATTTGCAATTTTGAAATATTCTGAATTAATTGTATTTCCTAAAGCTGATGCAATAGAAGAGTTCTTTGAAGTGGCCAACTGCTTATACGTTGCAGTAATAATTTCTTTTGACTTGAGAATTAAGCTTTCTTTAGCATAATTATCAGTCTCTAAAATAAGCGCATTCATAAATTCAATTGCAAAATCTTTATTTGATTTTAATGCAGATAATGAAATGTTGCTTGAGCCTCGTTGCTGACTTATATCAAAACCACCCTTGATATAAGACTGCAAATCATGGGCAGAATAATGGTCAAAAAGCTCATAGCCCAATAAATAGGCTGCAATTCTATCTGAAGCCTTGTGATTTTTTGAAATTTTATTGAAATACTCCTCATCCATTTCGCCATTCCCGTAAATTCTTGACCCCCAGCCATTTTTCCACATTCTTTGAGCTAAAGCATATGAGTACATATTAGATTTGAATGTTTCAAAAGATCCTCCGGGTATAGAACCGCCTCCTCCGAACAAAACCTGAGAACCACCACCAAGCATATCTTGAAACTGACTTTCGTTGCCAGTATCTCTGAGAGTTGAAGAAACGCTAAACTCAGGAATAGATGTCTGAATTATGAAGAAACTGAAAATTAGAGAAACTCCAACAGCCTGAATAGATCGTCTCACAAATATAAATTCATTAAAAAAATCTTTGGACAAATTAACTTTTTCTTTTAGGCGAAATTTTTTTATAAAACTCATAAGTTGTAAATAACTATTTTTATACAGTATAGTTCGACTGGCTCCTGAATCAACATATGATTAAAGTTTTTATTATGACCAAAAAAAAAATTTTAAATTAAAATATCTACATTGATATATAATCTGCAAATCTATGACAGATTCAAAAATTAGAATAGGAGTAATTGGACTAGGCTATGTTGGGCTTCCTTTGGCAGTAGAATTTTCTAAAAATTTTGATGTTATTGGCTTTGATATTTCTCAAAATCGCATTAAAGAACTTAATAGTGAATTTGATGCAACAATGATGATCGCTAAAAACCAATTAGCTGATTTTGGTGGTAAATTTTCATCAATAGAATCTGATCTTAAAAAATGTAACGTATACATAGTTACAGTCCCAACCCCTATAGACAAAGGTAATAAACCAGATCTTATCCCCCTGGTGGAAGCAAGCAAAACTATTTCAAAGTTTTTATCAAAAAGAGACATTGTTGTATATGAATCAACGGTTTATCCCGGAGCAACCGAGGAAATTTGCGTTCCTGAATTAGAGTTATCTGGCCTTAGATATAAACAAGATTTTTTTTGCGGGTATAGTCCTGAAAGAATAAATCCTGGAGATGATTCGAAATCTTTACGATCAATAACAAAAATAGTAAGCGCATCAGATAAAAAAACCGCTTTATTTCTCAAGAAATTATATTCTCACATCATAGATGCTGGGATATATCTGGCTCCGAATATTAAAACGGCTGAAGCAGCAAAAGTAATTGAAAATACTCAAAGAGATTTAAATATTGCTTTGGTGAATGAGCTATCAAAAATATTTTATAAACTTGGTATAGATACACATGAGGTACTAGATGCTGCAGCCACAAAATGGAATTTTGCTAAATATACGCCTGGACTTGTTGGCGGACATTGCATTGGTGTAGATCCATATTATTTAACCCATAAAGCTCAATTAGAGGGTTATAACCCTGAAATAATTTTATCTGGAAGAAGAATCAATGACTCCATGCACGAGTTTATTTTTGAAAGAGTCCTTTCACATGTCATTAAGAATAAAGTTCCATTAAAATCTTTGACAGTTCTAATTTTAGGAATGTCGTTCAAAGAAAACTGTAATGATCTAAGAAACAGCAAAGTATTTGCACTTGTTGAATTATTTAAAAAGCAATCAATCAAAACTTTTCACTCAGAACCACATATAAACAATTTAAAGGTAGATGGCTCTAAGAATATTAACTTTGAAGCTCTTAAAAAAAGCAATCAAAAATTTGATGTCATTATCATCGCTGCTCCTCATGATGAATTTTATACCTCAGATAAAGAGATAAAATCGAAGCTGAAAAATAAGAACTCATTAATTTTTGATATTAAAGGTAGAATGAAAACGAGCAAGAATTATGAAAGACTCTAAAAAAATTCTTGTTACAGGAGCGGCTGGATTTATTGGCTTCCACTTATCTAAGAGATTAATTGAAGAGGGTTATCAGGTAATAGGGCTCGATTCGATTAACGATTACTATGATGTAAACCTTAAAAAAGAAAGACTCAAAATCCTAGATGAACTTGAGGGTTCATATGATTTTGTGAAGCATGATATCTCAAGAAAATCGACAGTTGGCCTGTTAAAAGAAATTAACCCTTCATTTATTGTAAACTTAGCAGCTAATGCAGGAGTTAGATACTCCATAAAAAACCCTAGGATATACGTTAAAAATAATATTTATGGTTTTTTAAATATTCTAGAAGCAGCAAAAGAGATAAATTTAGAAAATCTTGTTTATGCCTCTACTAGCTCAGTATATGGTGCAAACACAGATTATCCATTTTCTGAGAAAAAAGGAGTGGATCACCCACTTCAGTTTTATGCGGTTACCAAAAGAACAAATGAGTTGATGGCTCATGCCTATGCAAGTCTTTTTAATATCAAGTCAACTGGCCTGAGATTTTTTACAGTCTATGGCCCCTGGGGTCGCCCTGACATGGCATTATTTTTATTTACCAAGAATATCTTAAAAAATAAGCCAATTAAAATATTCAATAATGGTGATCACCTAAGGGACTTCACTTATGTTGATGATATAGTTGATGGGATTCATAGAACGATTTTTAATGTTGAGTATGAAGATAAAGATTGGGATGAAAAATATCCAATTCCGTCATCCTCTTATGCTCCATTTAGAATATTTAATATAGGTGCCAGTGATCCCGTTAAACTAATGGACTACATTAAAGAAATTGAAAAAAACATAGGCATTGAAGCTATCAAACAATTCTATCCTCTTCAACCTGGCGATGTAAAAGCTACAACAGCTGATATAACAAATATTCAGACTCAGCTTGGTTACGCTCCCTCAACAAACATTAGAATTGGCGTAAAGAATTTTGTAGACTGGTATAGAGAATATTATCAGGTCTAGACATCATAAAAGAGCTTATTTAATTGAAAAAAAACATTCTTTACATCTCTTATGATGGTTTAATGGAGCCTCTTGGAGAATCTCAAGTTCTAAATTATCTTAAAAAGATTTCGATGACTCATAATGTTTATCTGATTTCCTTTGAAAAGAGTTCTGACATACTAGATCTACAAAAATTTCAAGAGTTCAAAGAAACTTGTTCAGCTCATCAAATACAGTGGAAGCCCTTGAGATACTCTAGATTCATCATATATATCTCTTCTTTAAAAAATATTTTTAGTCTTTTTTTTCAAACATTCAAAATTTTGATTACCAATAACATCAATATAGTTCATATTAGGAGTTATATGCCTGGAGTGGCTGCCCTGCCATTAAAGAAAATATTCAAATTCTCACTAGTGTTTGACATGCGAGGCCTATGGGCCGATGAAAAAGTAGATAGGCTTGGCTGGGAACAAAGCCAACTCAGATATAAGTTTTTTAAGTTTTTGGAAACTAAATTGCTTAAACAATCAGAATCTATCATTACTCTTACATATGGCCTAAAAAGCTACTTAATAAAGCTAGGTTATGATGAAAATAGAATTACCACCATAAGAACATGTGTAAATCTTGATGAATTTTATCCAATGAACTCAAACTATGAAAATACGAGCATTAAATTTGGGTATCTCGGTTCTGCAGATACTGCTTATGACATTGAGCCAGTTTTAAAATTATTTAACCAGATTCTTTCTATTCAACAAAATGTAAAACTAAAAATTTTTACTAAGAGCAACCCTGAAAAAATTTATGAGATTGCGGATACAATAGGCATCAAATCTAAGTTCCTAGATATCAGCTTTTGTAATAGAGAAGACCTGAATGCTGCAATTAATGATCTGAATGTCATTTTATTCTATTTAAAACCTAGCTTTTCTTTGCTTGCATCAATGCCGACTAAAATTGGTGAATCACTAGGATGCAATATTCCAATCATTTGCAATGCTTTTAACGAGGATATACAGAAATTGATGAGCGAAGGTAGTGTTGGTAAATTAATTGAATTCAAAAATACCTCAGATGAAGCATTGGAAATCTTACATTTCATAGAAAATTATTCGCAAAAAACTAATTGTAGAGACCTTGCGATTTCTGAATTTAATCTTGAGCAAGGTGCTCAAAAAATTTCTAATATATATTGTGAAATATAGTTGATGATAAAAAAGCGCATACTGATAATTTGCCCTTATCCTCGTGGCTGGGCTGCTGGTCAACGTCTTAAGTATGAGCAGTATATTTCCCATTGGGAAAAAAATGGTTATGAAGTAACAATTTCTTCTTTCTTTGATTTAGATACATGGAGAGTTCTTTATATTAAAAATAATTATATAAAAAAAATTTTAGGAACTATCAAAGGTTATTTAAAAAGAATTCGAGATATAAAAAATGCAGAAAAATATGACCTTGTCTATGTCTTTTTATGGGTTTCACCGCTTGGAAAATTTTTTTTTGAAAAAGCACTATTAAATAAAGCCAAAAAAGTTATATATGATTTTGATGATTCTATTTTTTTAGATTCTAAAGATAGGTTCCAGAATATATTAAGAAATCCTAAAAAATTTCATTACCTAATCAAAAATGCCCAACATGTTGTTCTTAGCTCACCTTTTAACCTTGATAAATGTTTAGAAATTAACAAAAATAAATCTGTCTCCTATATTCCATGCAGCCTAGATACTTCAAGATTTAAACCCATTAAAAATAATGCTGCACCAAAAAAGAAAGTAGTGCTTGGGTGGACTGGGACTTTTAGCTCAATACCCTACCTTAACTCAATAAAGAATATATTAATCAAGCTTAAGCAAGAGCGAGATTTTAAGCTGCTTTTAATTACAAATTTTGATTATGAATTTTCTGAAATGGATCTAGAAATCATTGAATGGAAAAAAGAGAGTGAAATTTCAGATCTTAATAAAATAGATATAGGTCTATACCCTATTCACATGGATGAATGGTCTCTTGGAAAAGGTGGTCTTAAAATGATGCAGTATATGGCTATTGGGATTCCAGGAGTAGCAACAAATTATGGAACTGCTCAAAATATAATAACTCATGGTTCAAATGGATATTTAGTATCTCAGGATCATGAGTGGGTAGATGTTTTAAAACTTCTGATAGATAATGAAGAATTAAGAAGCAAGATTGGTGCTCAAGCTCTATATGATCTTGAAAAAAATTACTCGTATAATGCTGTCAAAGATTTGTACTTAAACATATTAAATACAGTGTAAAACTACCATGATAATTAAAGATAAATGCAGCACTTGTGGATCTCCTGTTGA
>MDTG01134489.1_pt1 | contig 14322 bp, 18 predicted proteins | sample 811421 | NCBI WGS metagenome assembly MDTG01 (sample SAMN05326645, study PRJNA326480) | marine metagenome | isolation source: seawater | place: Pacific Ocean: South East | collected 2011
TACTAGACTAATTAATCTATTAAGCATAAGTTTAAGATTATCTACCTTATATTGTTTTATGCTTAAAGGATCAATTGTTGCGTTAATAACCCCTTTTAAAGATGGTAATCTTGATGAAAATACATACAGAAGATTAATTGATTATCACTTAAATAATGGCACTAATGGTGTGGTTCCCGGAGGAACCACTGGAGAGTCCCCAACGTTATCTCATAGTGAACACAAAAAAATAATTGAAATAGCTGTTAGTCAATGTAAAGGCAAAATACCTGTTATAGCTGGAACAGGATCTAACTCTACCGATGAAGCGGTAGAACTATCTAAATTTGCTGAGAGAGCTGGAGCAGATGCATTGTTAGTAGTTACACCATATTATAACAAACCTACTCAAGAAGGTCTCTACCAGCATTATAAAAAGATTAATGATAACGTAGGAATACCAATTATAATTTACAATATTCCATCCAGGTCGGTGATAGATATGAATGTGGAAACAATGACTAAATTGTATGAACTTAAAAATATAAGTGGTGTTAAAGATGCTACCGGTGATTTAAATAGAGTAGACAAACAACTAAAAGCAATGGGTAAAGATTTTATCCAATTAACTGGAAATGACGATAACGCTCTTGAATTCAATAAAAGAGGAGGAGTTGGAGCAATTGGTGTTACTGCGAATATAGCTGCAAAAATGTCCTCAGATTTTCAAAAAGCTTGTAAAGATAAAATAAAAGAGGCTGAAACACTTGATAAGCTCTTACAACCACTACACTCAGCATTATTTATCGAGAGCAATCCATCACCTGTTAAATACGCAGCATCACTACTTGGCATGTGCAATCCATCTGTCAGATTACCGTTGGTAGAAATAAAAGATGAAACAAAAAAAAAGGTTTCTACAGCTCTTAAAGTAGCAAAATTACTTTAATGAAACAAAAGCTGGTTCCTGGAAGAAAAATAATTTGTCTAAATAGAAAATCAAGTTTTAATTATTTTTTTTTAGAAACGCTAGAAGCAGGAATATCACTTAAAGGATCTGAGGTAAAATCTTTAAGAGATGGAAAAGGTAGTATCGCTGATTCCTATGCGGTAGACAATAATGGTGAGATTTTTTTGATTAATTCACATATTCCTCTTTACAGACAATCATCATATAATAATCATAATCCCAAGGGAGACAGAAAATTACTTTTAAAAAAAAAAGAAATTAATAAACTTATAGGAAGAATTAATCAAGAAGGATTGACTGTAATACCAACCAAAATGTATTTTATAAAAGGTAAAGTTAAAGTTGAAATTGCTGTAGCTAAAGGGAAAAAACTTTACGACAAAAGACAAGTAAAAAAAACCAGAGACTGGATTAGAGAGAAAGCCAGATTGCTAAAGAAAAATAATAAATGATACATTTAAATATAGGATCAAATCTTAATTCCAAATTTGGCACAAGATTTGATAATATAAACATTGCAGTAAACCAACTAATAAAGTCAAAGATTAGAATTCTTAAATGTTCAAATTTTTATGAAACACCATCTTACCCAAACAAAAGTCTACCAAAATTTATTAATGTAGGAGTTTTAGCTTGCTACAAAAAAAATTTTAAAGAACTTTTAAATATAATTAGTTTAATTGAAAAAAAAATTGGAAGAATTAAAACAAAAAAAAATGATCCGAGGGTCATCGATATTGATATTATTGACTTTGGAGGATCAGTTAAATATTCAAAAGAAATTGTGTTGCCTCATCCAAGGTCACATTTAAGAAATTTTGTTTTATACCCAATTAAAGAAATTGATCCTAATTGGTCACATCCAATTCTTAATAAAAACGCTCTTTTTTTAATAAGAACTTTAAGTTCAAAGTCTAGGATAGAGATTACAAGGCTTAATAAAAATGTTAATATAAAAAATGATAAATAATAACGAATTAATCGACCAAATTAAGACTTACAATAAATTCTTAAACTCTGACTCGCTCAGCAAAGCCTATAATTTTGCATTAGAGGCACATCAAAATCAAAAAAGAGAAGAAGGAGTTCCATATATAATCCATCCAGTAGCTGTAGCTAAAATACTCACAGATTTAAAACTTGATAGCGCAACAATTACAACTGGCTTATTGCACGATACGATAGAAGATACCAATGTAACTTACGAAAAAGTAAAAAAAGAATTTGGAGAAGAAGTTGCTAATCTGGTTGAAGGCGTAACAAAAATATCGGCTTTAGAAGATAAAGCTTCAACAGACTCCAAAGCTGAAAATTTTAGAAAATTAATTTTAGCAACATCAAAAGATATTAGAGTTTTATTAGTTAAACTAGCCGATAGATTGCATAATATGCGAACAATAGAATTTGTAAAAGATAAAGATAAAATTATTAGGAAAGCAAAAGAGACTATGGAAATCTACGCTCCTTTGGCAGATAGAATGGGTATGAACAGAATTAGAGATGAATTAGAAGATCTCTCTTTTTCAGTTCTAAATAAACCTGCTAGAGACTTAATTCTAGAAAGATTAGATTTTATAAAAAATAATAAAGAAGATACTTTTAAATCTATCTCATCAGAACTAATAAGCCTTTTACAAGAAAATGGCATAACTGCAAAAATTGCTGGACGAGAAAAAACTCCTTTTTCGATTTGGAGAAAAATACAAAATAAAAAAATCTCACTCGAGCAACTAACTGATATTATTGGTTTCAGAGTAATTGTCAAAAGTGTTGGCGATTGTTATAAAACACTTGGCATTTTTCATAGCAAATTTCCAACAATACCAGGAAAATTCAAAGATTATATATCAACACCAAAAATAAACAATTACAAATCCATTCATACTGCAGTGATTGGTCCTAATAAAAATAGAATAGAAATACAAATTAGAACTAATGACATGCATGAATTTGCACAAAGGGGTATTGCATCACATTGGAAATATAAATCTTCAGAAAAATTTTCTGAATTATCATGGAAAGAGTATGATTGGTTAAGAGACCTTGTAGAAATAATTGAAGCAGGCACAAGTCCTGAACATTACTATGAATTTACAAAACTACAAATGTTTCAAGAAAACGTCTTTTGTTTTACGCCGAAAGGTGCAGTTATTAAATTACCAAAAAAGGCTACTCCAATAGATTTTGCGTTTGCTGTTCATACTAAAGTTGGAAATAGCGCAATAGGTTGTACGATTAATGGGTCGACTTCAACGCTTCAGACAATTTTAAAAAACGGTGATTTGGTTGAAATTGAGACCTCAAAAAATGCCTCACCTTCCTTACATTGGTTATCATCTTCTGCTACTGGTAAAGCAAGGTCAGCAATTAGAAGATATTGGCAAGATAAATCTACAGAAGATATAAATACCGTTGAAAAAAATTATTCAAGCACTATTGAAGTAGACCTCCCTCATAAACCAGGTGTTTTAGGTCATATAACTTCACTAATTGGTCTTAATAAGGGGAACATTATCAATTTAGAAATTATCAAAAGAAACGAGGATCATTTAAGATTTTCATTTGATTTACAAATTAAAGATTTGAAAAACTTTACAAACTTGATAAGTCAGATAAAGCAAAGTAATTTAAAATTTAAAATTGTTCGACATAAACAGAAAAAAAATGCTTTCATTAAAAGAATCTTTGAAAATTTTAAAAGAAACTAACGCTTTAATAGATGGACATTTCATTTTATCCTCGGGATTACACAGTCCTCAATATGTTCAATGCGCACAGCTTCTGAGTAAGCCTGACAAAGCAAGTAAAATATGTATTTCACTTGCAGAAAAAATTAAAAATGAATTCAAGAAAATAGACTTAATTTTATCTCCAGCAATTGGAGGGGTAGTAATAGGATATGAAATAGGAAGATTATTAAATAAAGAAACTATATTTTCAGAGAGAGTAAATGGAGAATTAAAATTGAGAAGAGATTTTTTTATTAAAAAAAATCAAAAAGTTATAATTATTGAAGATGTTATAACTACAGGAAAATCAAGTTTAGAATGTTTGAAATTAGTTGAGAAAAGTGGTGCAAAAGTAATAGGGTATGGTTGTATTATTGATAGAACTAATGATAAATCTTTAATCAAAAGCAAAATTATTTCTCAAGTAAAATTAATTATACCTACTTACAAGAAAGAGAATTTACCTAAAAATTTGTTATCCCTAAAAGCTATTAAACCTGGAAGTAGAAATCTTTAATGAGTAAAATTAGACTTGGTGTGAATATTGACCATGTTGCTACTGTTAGAAATGCGAGAGGTGAACTTTATCCAAGCCCTTTAAGAGCTGCTTTAATTGCCCAAGAAAGCGGCGCAGACTCTGTAACAATACATTTAAGAGAAGATAGACGCCATATTAAAGACTCAGATCTGAAGGAAATCAAATCTAATTTGAAAATACCATTAAATCTTGAAATTGCAGCTACAAAAGAAATGACAGAGATCGCTCTTAAAAGAAAACCTCCATATATATGTATAGTGCCAGAAAAAAGAAAGGAAATTACAACAGAAGGAGGTTTGAACTTAAATTACAATCAAAAATTCTTAATTGAAATTATAAAAAAGTTTAAAAAAAATAAATCAAGAGTAAGTTTATTTATAGAACCAAATTTAATAGACGTAAGAACTTCAAAAATACTAAATGCCGATTGTATTGAAATACATACTGGCAAAATCTGCAATTTAATTAACAAAAAGAAAAAATATAATAAAGAACTTAAAAAAATAAAAGAAACCGTAATCCTTGCTAATAAACTTGGTTTGGAAGTTCATGCTGGACATGGTCTTACTTTTAAATCAGCAAAAATTTTATCAAAATTAGTTGGTATTAAAGAGTTTAATATTGGGCATTTTTTAGTTGGGGAGTCTATATTTTTAGGATTGTCTAATACTATCAAAAAATTTCAAAAAATAATAAGATCATGAAAATATTTGGGATAGGTACAGACATTGTAAAAATAAGCAGGATCAAAAAAATAGTAAAAAAAAACTATGCTGTTCCCAGGTTATTTAATAAAGATGAAATACAAAAATGTTTAAAAATGAAAAAATTAGACAATTGTTTAGCAAAAAGATTTGCTGCAAAAGAAGCTTTTTCAAAAGCATTAGGCACTGGTATCTCTAAGGGCATTAATTTTAATGAAATAATAATTTTAAATAAAAAAAATGGAAAACCATTTATAAAAATTATTAATAAAACAAAAAAAATAGTCGAAAAAAAATTAAAAAAGAAAAAATATAAAATTTCACTATCATTAACAGATGAAGACAGATATGCGATTGCTTTTGTAACTATTTCAATATGAAAAATAACAAAATTCTTAAGATTATATTTGAAAATTTAAAAACTTTGTTTGCTGCTTTAATAATAGCAGTATTAATAAGATCTTTAGTTGTACAACCATTTTACATACCATCTTCTTCTATGGAACCTACTTTGCTTGTAGGAGACAGAATATTTGTTACCAAGTTTTCTTATGGTTATTCCAAACATTCGTTTCCTTTCAGTCCTAATTTTTCAAATAGCCGTTTTTTTTCAAAAAAACCAATCCAAGGAGATCTAGTTGTATTTAAAACCCCGTCGGATAATAGAACTGACTACATAAAGAGATTAATTGGGTTACCTGGAGATGAAATTCAATTTAAAAAAGGAGATCTTTACATAAATGATAAAAAAATCGTTCGAGAGCTTACAAGCAACGATAAAACAATTAGATGTGGCGATTTTAAACTTAAAACAAAAACGTATTTAGAAACATTACCAAATGGAGTTCAACATTTAGCCTCCTATAATATAGATAATACGTTACAAAATACACAAAAATACAAAGTACCAAATGACTATTATTTTTTATTAGGAGATAATAGAGATTGTTCTAAAGATAGTAGATTCCTTAAAGAGGTAGGATATGTTAAAAATTTAAATCTTGTAGGAAAAGCAAAAATAATTTTCTTCTCTAATGACACTAAAACAAGCAGTCTACTTAAATTTTGGAATTTGAATAGTTCTTTAAGATTAGAAAGAACCTTTAAGAGTTTGAAATGAAAAAACACGTAAAGGATTTAGAAAATACCATTAAATATGAATTTAAAGATAAAAATTTACTTCAAAGATCGCTAACACATAAAAGTTATAACAGTAATATTAATAATGAAAAACTAGAATTTTTAGGAGATAGGGTTTTGGGTTTAATCATTTCAAAAAAACTCTTAGACAAATTTCCTGATGAAAGAGAGGGAATTATTGATAAAAAATTTGCTAATCTTGTAAATAAAAAAACCTGTGCAAAAATAGCTAATAAATTAGAAATTAAAAAATTTTTATATTTAGGATCATCACATAAAAATCTTGAACACTCTGCAGATAAAATTGCAAGCGATAGTCTTGAAGCGATAGTCGGCGCAATTTATCTAGATGGTGGTTTAAAATCATCTGAAAAATTTATACTTAAATTCTGGGAAAAATTTATAGATAATTCTATAATCACTTTAATTGATCCAAAGACAAAATTACAAGAATATAGTTTAAAAAAATATAAAAAACTCCCAAAATATACTTTTTTTAAAAAAACTGGTCCACAACATAATCCATTATTTAAGACTGAAGTTGAAATCACTAATTCTAAAAAAATATTAGGCACAGGTTCTTCTAAGAAAAACTCCCAACAAAACGCAGCTGCGAAGCTTTTAAAAGTTTTAAAGATATGAATTGGGAAGACGAATGTTATTTATTATCGAAGAGAAAGTTTAGAGAAAACGCAAATATTATTAATGTTTTTTCAAAATCAAAAGGAAAAATATCAGGTTTAGTTTATGGAGGAAACTCAAGAAAAATTAGAAACTACTTACAATTATCAAATAAATTATTTATTGTTCATAATTTAAAAAATGAAAACAAATTGGGATATTTCAAGACAGAATTAATAAAACCCATATCTCCTTTATATTTTAACGATAAAGAGAGAACTTCTGCATTGCTGTCTATATGTTCTATTTTAAACACGTTACTACCTGAGTCTCAACCAAACGAAAATATATATAATTCTTATGAAAAATTTATCAACTCAATATACTTAAAAAATTGGATAGTAATTTATATCTTTTTCGAATTGAATTTAATTAAAAATTTAGGTTATGATACTAACTTAGATCAATTTAGAACTTCTATTTCAAAAAATGAATTAAAAAAAGTAAAAATAGATACCTTTACTTATGAAATACCAGAATTTTTAATAACAAAAAAATTTCCAAATAATCTCTCAAATAATCTAATTAAAAAGTCGCTATATTTTACTAGAAATGTAATACAAAATAAGTTTTTTATACCTAATAATTTATTATTTCCTAAACAAAGAATTTTACTAGAAAATTATTTCAATTAATAGATTTCAATTTTTTTGCGATATCAATTGCAAAATACGTAATTATCGAGCAAGCTCCAGCTCTTTTAAACGAAACTATACTTTCAAGTATTGACTTATCTGACAAAATTTTTCCTTTAATTGCATTTTTAATCAAACTATATTCACCTGAAACTTGATATGCAATAATTGGTATTTTAAAATTTTCTTTTATTTTATTAATTATATCTAAATATAATAACCCTGGTTTTACTAAAATCATATCTGCTCCCTCTTTAATATCTAATCCTACTTCTCTAAATATTTCCGAAGAATTTCTAAAATCCATTTGATATGTTTTTTTACTTGTTTTTAGTTTTGATTTACTGCCAACAGCATCTCTGAATGGTCCATAAAAACTAGAGGCATACTTAACTGCATAAGATAAAATACTTACATCTTGATGATTATTCTTGTCTAGAGCTTTTCTAATTACTCCAACTCTACCATCCATCATGTCTGATGGTGCAATAACATCACATCCCATTTCTGCTTGAAGTAAAGCTTGTTTTACCAAAATCTCAATGGTTTGATCATTATTAATTTTATTATCAATTATCACTCCATCATGTCCATGTGAGGTATATGGGTCTAGCGCTACATCACACATCACGCCAATTTCAGGAAATTTTTTTTTTATTAATTTAATACTTTTACAAATTAAATTGTTCGGATTTAAAGCTTCTGAACCTACACTATCTTTTCTATTGTTTGGCGTATAAGGAAATATAGCTACCATTGGTATTTTATATTTTTTTACTTGTCTAAGTATAATTGGCAAATTGTCAATAGAGTACCTATTTACACCAGGCATAGAGACGATCGACTCAATTTTGTTTTTGCCCTCTCTAACAAATATAGGTAATATTAAATCATTATGAGAGATGTTATTTTCAGATACTAAATTTCTTAACCATTTGGACTTTCTCAATCTTCTAAGCCTTGTTTTAGGGTAAGAACCTATGATTTTCATACAAAGTCCTGATATTTGTAATGCGACAAAAATATAAATATAATAATCATTAGTGTAATTTAATTATTTACTATGGGCAATATAAAACAGAATAAAATATTTAAAAATGCATGTATTGCCTCAGATCATGCCGGGTTCAATTTAAAAGAAGATATCAAGAATTATTTAATTAATAAAAATGTACCAGTGTTTGATGTTGGACCTTATAATGGTCAATCTGTCGACTACCCTGATTATGCGAAAAAGTTAGCCAATAGAATCAAATCAAGCAAAAATGATGTTGGAATACTTATTTGCGGTTCTGGAACAGGTATGGCTATAAGTGCTAATAAAATCAAAAAAATAAGAGCTGCGGTATGTTATAACTTGAAGTCTACAAGATTGTCTAGACAGCATAATAATGCTAATATAATAACTTTAGGTTCAAGATTAACTAAAAAAAAATTATCTTTAAAATTAGTTGATATTTTTTTAAAAACTAAATTTGAAGGCGGGAGACATTTGAGAAGGGTTAGGAAAATATAATATGTCTATAGCAGTAAAATTAAATAAGTATTTAAATAGTTTTTTTAAATTAAATTTAAAAGATGCAGATAAAGAATTATACAAGTCAATAGAGAAAGAATATTTTAGACAACAGAATCATATTGAGTTAATTGCATCTGAAAATATTGTTTCTAAAGCTGTTCTTGAAGCGCAAGGTTCAGTATTAACAAATAAATATGCTGAGGGTTATCCAGGAAAACGATATTATGGCGGTTGTGAACACGTAGATATTTCAGAAAATTTAGCTATTGAAAGAGCTAAAAAATTATTTGATTGTAAGTTTGCAAATGTTCAACCTCATTCAGGTGCGCAAGCAAATGGTGCAGTTTATCTGGCATTATTAAAACCAGGTGATACTACACTTGCTATGAGTTTAAACTCAGGTGGTCATTTAACACACGGTGCTAAACCAGCACAATCAGGCAAATGGTTTAATGCTTTACATTATGAGGTTGATGAAACATCCGGTTTAATTAATTATGAAAGTTTAGAAAAGTTAGCTCTCGAAAATAAACCAAAACTTATTATTGCGGGTGGTAGTGCTTATTCAAGAATTATTGATTTTAAAAAGTTTAGAGAAGTTTGTGATAAAGTTGGCGCATATCTTCTTGTTGACATGGCCCATTTTTCAGGATTAGTAGCCGGGGGTGTTTATCCAAACCCTACTGAATACGCAGATGTAGTCACTTCTACAACACATAAAGTTTTAAGAGGACCACGTGGGGGTATAATTTTGACGAATAAAGAAGAATTAATAAAAAAATTTAATAGTGCAATTTTTCCAGGTCTGCAAGGAGGTCCACTGATGCACGTTATAGCCGCTAAAGCAGTTTGTTTTAAAGAAGCTTTATCAGATGATTTTAAAGAGTATACTAAAATGGTTATTAATAATGCAAAAGTTCTTTCTGAACGATTAACAGAAAGAGGTTTTAGAATTTTTTCAGGAGGAACAGATACTCATTTAATGTTAATTGATTTACGATCTTATGGTGTAACTGGAAAAGATGCCCAAGCAGCACTTGGAAGAGCTAATATAACTTGTAATAAAAACGGAATTCCTTTTGATACTGAAAGTCCGATGATTACTTCAGGAATTAGACTTGGGACACCTGCATGCACAACCAGGGGCTTTGGATCTGACGAATTTAAGTTAGTAGCCGATTTAATCTTTAAAGTCATAGAGGGTCTAAGCAAAAACAAAGAAGACAACTCAAAAATAGAAAAAGAAGTTCAAAAAGAAATAATTGAACTTTGTTCGACTTTTCCTATATATAGTAGTTAGAATATTTATGCTTTGTCCATTTTGTAGAGAAAAAGATACATCAGTAGTAGATTCCCGTCCAACAGAGGATGGCTCTGCCATCCGGAGAAGAAGATTATGTGGATGTGAAAGAAAAGAGAGATTTACAACATTTGAAAGAGTTCAATTTCAAGAACTCACTGTTATCAAAGGGAATGGAAAAAGGGAACCTTTCGATAGAGATAAAATTTCAAAATCAATTAGAATAGCAACAAGGAAAAGACCTATTGACTCAGAAACAATAGAGAAATTTATTTCAAAAATCGTAAGAAATTTAGAAGGACTAGGTGAGAGTGAAATTCCTACACCTACTATAGGAAAATTTATTATGGAAGGTCTTTCATCATTAGACAAAGTTGCCTATGTACGTTTTGCCTCTGTTTATAAAAATTTTAAGGAGGCAAAAGATTTTGAGGAATTTGTAGGCAATATCGATGAAGCAAAATCATAATTTTTTCTCAAATTTAGCATTTAATATAGCTGAAAAAAATTTAGGTAAAACTAAAGAAAACCCATCAGTTGGATGTATAGTTGTAAAAAACAATTCTGTTATTAGTTCAGGTGTAACCTCAATTAATGGTAGACCTCATGCTGAATATAACGCATTAAGTAAAAACGTTAATTTTAAGGGCGCTGAAATGTATGTCACCTTAGAACCTTGCTCACATTATGGTTTAACTCCTCCATGTACTAATCTTATAAGAAAAAAAAAGATTAAAAATGTCTATTATTGTTTTGATGACCCAGATACAAGAACATTTAAAAAAGCAAAGAGAGTATTAAATAAAAAATTAAAAAAAATTAAAAAAGTTGACGATAAAAACAAAGATTTTTACGAAAGTTATTTTATAAATAAAAAAAATAACTTTCCTTTTATTGATGCAAAAATCGCTATATCAAAGGACTATTTCACAATTAGTAAGAAAAACAAATGGATTACGAATTCTAGATCTAGAATTGTAACTCATCTAATTAGATCTAAATACGACTGTATAATTTCAACATCAAAATCTATAAACAAAGATAATTCTCTTCTTAATTGTAGAATTAATGGTTTAGATAATTTCAAACCTGATCTTGTTATAATTGATAGAAAATTAAAACTTAAAAAGAACCTTAAACTTTTTCAAATTACAAATAAAAGAAATACTTATTTAGTAACGACATCAAATGACCTAAAAAAAATAAATTTTTTTAAAAAGAAAAATATTAGTATTATCAAGCTAAACTCACTATCTTCAAAAAACAACTTTTTATTATTTCTTAAAAAATTATTTCTACTTGGATCAAGAAGGATTTTAATTGAGTCAGGTTTAGTTTTCCTTAATGAATTATTAAAAATGGATTTAATTAATAATTTATATGCTTTTAAGTCTAATATAAAATTAAAGTCAAATGGTTTCAATAATACAAAAATTAATTTAATTAAGAATTTAAAAAATCTTAAAAGAATTAATGTGAATTTAGAAAATGATAGATTACTTAAGTATAAGGTCAAATAATGTTTAATGGAATAATATTTCATAAAGGCAAGATTAAAAGTATAAAAAGACAAGACAAAAGTATTTTAGTTGGTATAGAATCAAATTTGAAAATTAAAAAAAATGAAATTGGATCATCAATTAGTTGTAACGGTGTTTGCTTAACACTAGTTAGGGTTGATAAAAAAATTATTTTTTTTTATATTTCAATAGAAACTATTAAGAGATCAAATTTTAATATAATAAAGCTTGGTGACGAGGTAAATCTAGAAAAATCTATGAAATATGGTCAGCAGATTTCGGGCCATTTTACCCAAGGTCATGTGGACACAACAGCTAAAATAAAAAAAATTAATTTAATTGATAATTCTTGGATTTTAAACCTTGAAATAAAAAATACAAACTTACTAAAGTTTTTGGAGGAAAAAGCTTCAATTTCTATAAATGGTGTATCTTTAACAATTTCTAAGGTTTCAAACAAAAATATTATCCTTAATATTATACCTCATACACTTAAGTTGACCAATTTAAAGAACTTAAGAGTGAACGATACTGTTAATGTTGAATTAGATATATTCGCTAAATATATTTACAAATATACAAAATAAATATGATAAAGAATATTTTTTCAAACATTACATCAATTATAAAAGATGCAAAAAAAGGAAAGATGTTTATTTTAGTTGATGATAAAGACAGAGAAAATGAGGGAGATTTAATAATACCAGGTTCTAAATGTAATTCTCAAAGTATAAATTTTATGGCTAAACACGGCAGGGGATTAATATGTTTAGCTTTAACAAAACAACAAATTGAAAAATTAAGATTACCTCTGATGTCAAGAACTAATAAATCTAGAATGCAAACCGCGTTTACTATTTCTATAGAAGCTAGAAAAGGTATTACTACTGGTATATCAGCTTATGACAGAGCAAAAACGGTAAATGTTGCTATAAATAAAAAAGCAAAAAAAAAAGATATTGTTTCCCCGGGACATGTATTTCCTTTAGTTGCTAGATCAGGAGGAGTTTTAGAGAGAGCAGGGCATACCGAAGCCTCAGTGGATATATCTAAATTAGCAAAAATAAATCCAAGTGCTGTTATTTGTGAAGTAATGAATGAAGATGGCCGGATGGCAAGACTCAAAGATCTCCAAAAATTTTCCGCTAAACATAGAATTAAAATTGCGTCAATAGAAGATCTTATTGCTTATAGACTTAAAAATGAAAAATTAGTTTCAAAATTAAATACAAAAAAAATTAAAATTGAAAATTATGAGTTTGTAACTTACGAAAATAAACTGAACAATTTAAAAAATTACGTAATAAAAAAAGGTAAATTCAACCAAAATAAATCAATTCGAATAAGAGTTATCTCAACAAATATTAGAAATTCAAAATTAGTCTTAAAAAAATCACCTATTAAAAAATCTTTGAAATTTCTCAGCAAGTTTAAAAATTTTGCACTTGTGATAATTAATAAAAAGTTTAATGAAAAAAATGAAAAAGAAAATTTAACATTAAGATACTACGGTATCGGTGCGCAAATTATTAAGGACTTAAGAGTAAAGAACATGATATTAGTTACTAGGACAAGAAAAAAAATTATTGGTTTAGAGGGATTCGGTTTAAAGATAACTAAACAAGAAATAATTAAATGAGAAAGAAAAAAATTTTAATTGTTGTATCTAAATATAATAGATTAATAACTAAAGGTTTAGAAAAAACTGCTATAGATTATCTTTTTCAACATAGTGGTTTTGAAAAACACCTTACTGAAGCCCCCGGAGCATTTGAAATTCCTTTTATTATTGAAAAATATATTAAAAAATATGATGGAGTTATTGCCCTTGGTTGTATTATTAAAGGAGAAACAAATAATTTTGAATTAATTTCTCAATCTATTACCAATGCTTTAATGAATTTATCGATAAAACATAAAAAACCAGTAGGAAATGGTATCATTACATGCTTTAATGAAAAACAAGCTAGTGATAGAAAGAAAAAAGGTGCAGAGGCTGCTGCAGCTGTTGTTAATTTTTTTAATGGGCTTACTCCCTCTAAGTTGGATTAAATGTCTCAGAAAATAAATAAGAACTCATTACCTAGAGTGAAAATAGTACAAAAAATTTATAATTTATTAATGAATCCTAATACTCAAGTGGTGTATCCTAAGAGTCAGTACAAAAAATTTATTAAAGATGTTGTTGAGGGTACTTTGGAAAGGTCTGAATTGATCGAGAGTACTATTAATGCGCATTTAAATAGTGATATAGACTTAAAAAAAACTGATAAATTACTCAAAATTGTACTTTTTGCTGCAGTGTTTGAGCTTTTATTTAAACACAATAATCCTAAGAAAGTAATTATAAGTGAGTACGTTTTAGCATCAGAATTTTTTTTAGAAAAAGTTCAAATTGGTTATTTAAACGCAATTTTAGATAAAATATCCAAAGTTATTAGAAAAGATGAGTAAAAAATTACTGAATCTATTAACTTTAGCTTGCGTTTTAAACACTTTTTTGGCATTTATCCGCTTATTATAATGAGTAATTATTTAGAACTTCTATATTTAATTTCATTTACCGGAATATTAGCCGTGGCTTATAGTTATCTTTTGTCCGGTCAA
>MDTG01368797.1_pt1 | contig 14322 bp, 11 predicted proteins | sample 811421 | NCBI WGS metagenome assembly MDTG01 (sample SAMN05326645, study PRJNA326480) | marine metagenome | isolation source: seawater | place: Pacific Ocean: South East | collected 2011
AGATTTTGAAAAAGTCTACAATATATTTCTTGTAATTTTATAGATCCATTAGGAGATAATATTTTTTTACTAACACTACTTTGTTGAAAAAGAGGCACTTCTGAAAATAATCTCGAAGATAAACTATATTTTAGAAGTGAGAAGTAAAGTTCAATTTGTTTATAAAGGAAATGTCTGTTCTTATCAATATTATTTACCAATGTTAGTTTATTTAAAAATTGACTTGTATCATTAAGGTATTTAAGATAAATAATCATCTGTAGAGCATTAGTTGAACTAGAATTATTTGATCTTTCTATTTTAGCCTTAATATCCTTAATTTGAGAAACTAAGAAAATACTATGAGATACATATATTGTTATAAACTCATTAAGTCTATCTTGATTTAACTCAGTTAATTTAGTTTGTCTTGATAAATTTAATACCTTAATGACTTTTGTTCTTAGTTTATGCTTTTCATTGTAACCAGATTCAGAGTTATATTTCTCAATATCTATGAAAAGATCTATTAATTCTTTTTCAGAATCTAAAAGTAAATCTTCATCAAGCTCAAGTATAAGTTTGGTTTTATTATGGATATTAACAACATCATTATTCAAGATTTTAGGTATTTGATACTTAGTGTTATCTCGAAAATTTTCATAGTTATCTCCTAAAAATGATTCTTTATTTAAACAGTGAGCAAGAGTTCTAATTTGACTTTCAATTGTTTCAAAATCAGAATAGCGTTCATCAAGTTCGATATTCTGTAATTCTTCAATGATTGAACATTTATAAAAATCTAAATTAACTAGCTCCTTAATGTATGATTTAAATTGTTTAACCTGTTTATTAATAGAAACAAAGAAAGGAGAATTTTGTAGTGAATATAATCCTAATGAATCTTTATAAATTTCTAGTGTATGATTATTAATAGAAATTACTTCAGATACACAACTATATAGTAACATATAGAGTTTGTTTGTATTCGAAATTAATTCCTCAGGATCGATTACGTCATAATCACAACCCACAATGAAATATTCGGATAGTTTTAAAAAGTTTAAAATTCTATTAATAATTTGTGGTGAGGGATTGATATATGTGTATATTTGTGTATTTAATGTTTTTAATAGATATTCAGCTACAGAGACATAGTTATCATAATAATCTAGATCAAATTGATAATCAAAATATTCAATTGTATCTTTATTATTTAGTAGAGATTGAAAAACATTAAATGATACACTAGGTGATAATTTCAAATTTTTAAAGAATAATTTTTCTTCTTTAAGGTATTTTACAAAATTATTTTTAAACATATTTTTTGGATAATTTGAATTATCTTTATCTTTACAAAATTCGTTTAATATACTATAGCATATATTTTTACATAATTGTGATGGTATGGGATTATCTTTATCCATCTTTTCATAATACGTATCAAATAGGTCAAGAATATTAGTGATTATTTCAGATTTTGACTGCTTAACAGGATCATTTTCCCGAGATAAAAGTAGTAGATTAACAACAGTTTCATTGTTGATTAATTCTTTAAATCTTTGTGATAAAAGAGGCATTTTTGTTGAATCATACTTCTTAAAATCAACTGATTTTAAAAGTTTTACTAAATCTTGGTTTCTAGTAGAGGTAGTATTCATGATAAAATACACACAGTTAACTTTTAAGTAAAGAATTAATAATATATCAAATTTTATATGTTGAATCAGAAATAATAATGTAAATATATATAAAATGTTTACTTATATAGGTATAATTTCATTAATTATTCTTGTAATTGCTATTTATCAATATAAAAGTAAAATCATTCCTGAAGATAATATAGAGGGATTTGCTTATCATAATTGGTCACTTAAAGCGAGAAATATTCCTCAAAACTGGAAAAAACATACAGCATATTTGAGAGTTTTTGCTGACGATTACCTTCATATTTATCATAATAAAGGTAATAAAAAGAGTGGAGTAACAGGTAGAAGTCCATGGAAAAATACTAAATGGGTAGGACAAGCAAGATGTTGTGGCAGATTATATAATTTTGATATAGAAAATTTTAATCCAGGTGATTCATTGATGTTTTATAGTTACAATAGTGGAGGACCAGGTTATTGGGGTGGATATGTATTTCTTAATGGTAGATGGATAACTTTTAATAAATCATCAGTAAAAATATCCGCATATCAAACTCAAGGAGATATATACAGAAAAACTGGAAGATATTTAGGATGTTATCGCGATGGTCATAGAAGAAGGTTACCATATTACGGATCTAATTCTACGTCATTTGAAGGATGCCAAGAAATAGCAATAAAGAGAAATCATAGATATTTTGGAACACAATATGGAGGTCAATGTTGGACTGGAACAAATGGTTCAAGAGCAAAATCTTATGGACGAGTTCATGATTATTATTGTAGAAATAAGTATGCCACGCGAGGAAATTCAAGTTGGGCTGAAAGAGTAAAAAGATGGACACAATCCTATGGATTGGGAGGTTATTGGACAAATTCACTTTACGATACATTAAGAGCACCTGAAATAGATTATTATGGTGAGTTTGGTTATAGATGGCATGTTAATGGTAATACTCCTAAACAACCATCTGCTCATTGGAGAGGACGAACATATGGTTTACCAAGACTATATAGATTAAAGGCTAAAAATGCCAGTAGATGGAGACAACATAGTCTTTATAGATGGATTCAGTTTCAATTTATAAATCCGACTCCTGCTGTTAAATTAGACTTTTGTCCTGATAAGAGATATACAGAATTTAATGCTGCTGGCTGTTCTGATCCATCTAATACTAATACATGTAAAAACAGTGTGTATCCTAATTATAGAGCTACAATGAGTGAATGTCATCACAAATTCAGAGTTGATGGTAATGAGTATGATAATGCTGATTTTTACAAGATAGTAGGAGAGGCATTGTCAATCGCTAAAAAAGCAAAATGGAAAAATTATACGCAATTTAAAAACGAGTTTCTTCATACAAATAATATAGCATGCAGTATACTAGGAAATAAAGATATCAATACAGGCATTGGGTATAATCAGAGTCAATGTAAATCAAGAGGTTGGACATTTGACATGGTATATTTGAATGAAATTATATATAAGGCAAGAACCGAGTCTGATAAACACGCCATGGGTAATGGCAAAACTGCTAATAACTATTTAAGAAAAGAATTAGATAGCGCAGTTATTAATCTTTTGAATGAAGCCAGAGAAATTATAGGTCAAAATGCTAATGATTGTAAATGTAAAGATTTTAATTTAAAAGGACCAACTTGTAAACCCTGTTAACCGAAAAAATAATGTCAATATATATAAATGTTAACTTTTATATGTATTGTATCACTAATCATTGTTATTATTGCTATCTATCAATATAGAAAACTTGTAGTTGTTGAAGACAATCTAGAAGAATTCAGAGCAGGTGGATATAATTGGTATGGTATTCCTAGAAGATGGAAAAAGGATGTATTATATATTGTTGTTATAGCAGATGATTATCTTGATTTATATCATAATCCTAATGATGAACCTACCCATGGTAAATCAGTTTGGAAAAATTATAAATGGGTTGGAAGAGCAAGATGTTGTGCTAGAGCATATAGATTTGAAATTAAAAATTTTCAACCTGGTCATAAACTGATGTTATTTAACTATAATGGAGGAGGACCTGGTTATTTTGCCGGACATTTATTTAGAAATGGTAAATATTATGCCCTTAACAAATCAACAGTTACACCACAATCTTATCAAACCTACTATGCTGGTAAAGGACGTGATTATTATGTTAAAACAGGTAAATATGAAGGATGTTATAGAGATCAAGGAAATAGAAGATTACCATATTATGGATATTCAGCTACTGCATTTGAGACTTGTCAAGAATTGGCATTAAGAAGAAATCATAAATACTTTGGCACTCAATATGGAGGTGAATGTTGGACAGGAAATGATTGGCGAAGAGCTACTAGTAGAGGTAAAGTATCTGACAGATATTGTAGGAACAAATATGCGAGAGGTGGAAGATACGTTAAATGGACACAAAGATATGGATTAGGAGGACCTTGGACTAATGCTATATATAATACAAGAGAACCATTTACAATTGCTTACTATGGAAATTGGTCATGGAGATGGTTTAGAAATGGTAACGGAGGGGGTGGATGGTCTAGATTAATAGGATATTGTCCTGGTATTAAGCCTAATTATGCTGGAGGAACTACTAATATGCATTCCCTATGGAGATGGTGTTTGTATTCTTTTGAATTACCAAGAGAACCTGCTATAATTAACTTCTGTCCTGATAAAAGATATACAGAATTTAATGCTGGAGGATGTAAAAATCCAACAAATACATATTCATGTATGAATAGTGTATTACCTAATCATAAAGCAGATATGTCTCAATGTAGAAATAAGTTTGATGTTTCTGAAAATAATTTTGACAATGCTGATTTTTATAAAATTGTAGAAGAAGCTCTACAAATATCTATTAAACATGGATGGACAGGTAGACATAAATGGTTTAAATATGCTTTTCTTCATGTTATTAATTTGGCTTGTGCTATTCAAGCCAATAAAGATCCATACTTCGATGAAAAGGCATGTAAGGCAAAGGGATGGACTTGGGATATGGGATATCTTAATGATATGATTGACACCGCAAAAGAAATTTCAGATAATCATGCCATGAAGAATGGTAAGACATCTAATAAGTTTTTAAGACAAAAGTTAGATCAAGCTATTAATAATCTATTAAATAAAGCCAGAGATTTAATAGGAATACATGAAAAAGAATGTAAATGTAGAGATTTCAAAAAAATTAATGTTTATAGAAATAGAGGTAAACAATACTGCACGCAATATCAAAGTTATATAAGACATAGAGGTAATCAATATAGATTAACTACACCAGGTAGTGTTGCTAGATGTAGGGCTAAATGTAATTCACTACAAGGTTGCGATGCTTTTGCCGTAGGAGAACATTGTGTAACTTATAATGATTGTAAGATGAATGGTAGAAGCCAGAATTGGAAATGGTATAGATATACAGGTTCAGGACTGAATAGAAGAAGACACACTCATGGTTGGTATTCTTGGACTAAAAATCTTGGAAAACCTGATGGTCAAGAAGTTGTTAGAAGTCCTAAATGTAAACCCTGTTAATTTAAAAATAATAATTTTATATTAAAAATATCATAATTATTTAATATTATGGTATTTTTTTACCTTGCTTATTTTACTCTTGAGGCTTTATTTGGCGTGGCATGGTGGACAATCATAAAAACAAAGAATGGAATGTATTACATTATTTATGGTAAAACTCCTGATAAAAATCAAATAGATGGTAAGATTCAACTTAGTGATAAAGAGATAAATGTTAACAAAGAGCTTCTGGAAAAATTAATTCAAACTAATGAAACTCAACAGGTTGAAATAAAAAAATTATATGAAAAAATAGATGTATTAACAGATTATATTAAAAATCAATCAATCAAATGATACAACTACTTTAACATTTGTCTTACTTAATGACTTACTAGCAGAAATAGAGAGTTCCTGTCTTTTTCTTCTAGACTTAGAACCTCCAGCCTTTGAATCATTTGAACTTTCTGATTTATTGCTTTTAGATTTTTTGTTTTGTGTATATTGACTCTTATAACAAGTATTCATATCAGTTTCGATATCTTTTAGATTTTCAGTTATATAATCTAATATTTTATTTGTAATTACCCACCTAAAAAAATTAAGTTGTCCTACAGTGGTTACAAAGAATTTATTATTTTCATAATAGAAATTTATTCTAGATCTTCTACAGAAAGGATCAAATTGTTTTTTTTGATAACCCTTTAATTGAAGTTTATAGTCAATATATACCAAAAATTGCTTACAATAATCAGGATTATAATTATCAATATTTTTAAGAATCTTTCCTGTTAAACTATTAATAAAATAAGATGTATTATTTTTTTTTGAATAATTAGTAACAAACCAATCTATTACTCTCAATGAAATCTTTGATGTTCCATTTATAATTGGCAAAATTTTATTTATATTCTCCGTCTTCTTAAAAAAAACTTGAAGAGATGACATTAGGAGTTCACTTCTAGACACATTACTTGAAGAGTAGCTCATTTATATATCTTTATTGTCTATTCCTTAAGTATTTTTCTTTTTGAATTTACCAAATTTTTTATAGGGCTTTGGTTTAAAATTTTTAACTATTTCTTCACAAGCTTTGGCGGTAAGTTTATTAGGATCCTTATCAGACGGAACAGCAACACGCTTATTACCTCTCTGAATATATGGTCCATAGGGTCCATTGAGAATTTTTATTGTTTTCCATTCTTTAATTACTTTACTGTTTTTTTGTTTTAGTAATTTTATTATTTCATCTAAAGAAATATCTTCTTTTTCAATTGATATATTTTTACCATCAATTTTTGAATATAATCCATAGGGTCCTTTTTGAATTGTAACCTTTTCACCATTATAACTTCCTTTTTCGATAGGATATTTAAAATACTCATCTACATTTTCCTCATTGATATCAGTTAAATTCATATTTTTTGCTAATCTTATTTTCTTCCGGTTACCTTCACTATCAACTCTTATAGCACAGACACCATATTTATCTCTATATCCTAAGTATTTATAAGAATCTTTCTCAAAAAGTAATTCCTCTTTATATACTGTTTTTTTAGTAATCTCAATATTATTATCACTTCCTAGTGTTTTAACCTTTTGTATAAAAGATTGATATACTTCATCTACAACATCATACCATACTTTACCACCATTTGATATTTCATCTAATTTATCGTTAATACTGCTTGTAAAAGAGTAAGAATTAATTTTATCAAAATGTTTTATTAGAAATTCATTAACAATTTTACCAAGATTTGTAGGAAAAAGTTTGCCTTTTTGACTGGGTGCTTTACTTTCAAACTTCTCCTCTTGAACTGTATCATTATTAGAAATAGTTAATTTATTAAGAAATATCTTTTCTGTTTTATCTTTAGTTTGTTTTATTACATATTCGCGCTTAAGAACAGTATTTACAATTGAAGAAAATGTAGATGGTCTTCCTATTCCCATTTTTTCAAGTTCCTTTACTAGTGATGCTTCGGTAAATCTAGATTTAGGTTTTGTATGTTTTTCAGTAGCTGTGATATTGATTGTATTGTATTTATCACCAAACTTGAGGTTATTAATTAGACCATTATCATCTGGAAATTCATTGTAATATAATTTCTTATAGCCAAATTCATTATTCTTTTTGAGTGTAAAACTAAATTTATCATCTTTATTTACAAACGAGTATGTATAAATGTCTTCTTTATATGCTGGCATAAAACTTGCTAATGTTCTTTTCCAGATCATGTCATATAATTTTTTACCCATTTCATCTTCAATATCATCAGCTGTGATATCTAATAGAACTGGTCTAATACATTCATGTGCCTCTTGAGCATTAGCTACCTTCGATTTATAAGTTCTTGAAGTAAATTCGCCAGGATAATGTTCGTCAATGTAGTCATTACATAATTTTGTAAAATCATTACTAACAGCTATACTATCTGTTCTCATGTATGTTATCTTTCCACCTTCATATAGTCTCTGTAAAACAGACATTGTTGATGCTGGAGACATATTAAATCTAGAACTCGCATCTTGTTGAATAGTAGATGTTATATAAGGAGGTGGAGGATTACTTGTAGAAGTTTTATAACCTTCTTTTTCCAAAACGTAATTAAGAGGAAATAATCTAACTAATTCATTTCTAGTAGTATCTTTACTCTTAATATCACTACAATATACTGTATTAATCTCTTTTTTATTCTTATCTTTAAGAATTACATTAAATTTAGCATTAAGTTCATAAGAAGAGTTACTCTGAAAATCACTGATTTCTTTTTCCCTCTCACATACTAATCGTAAGGCTGGAGATTGACACCTCCCAGCAGATAATCTTGGCTGTATTGCTTTCCAGAGTAATGGAGAGATATTATACCCTATGAGTAAATCTAGAACACTTCTAGCTTGCTGTGCATTAAACATATCCATGTCTAAAGTAGTAGGACTGTTAAAAGCTGCTATAATAGCAGTCTTAGTTATTTCATTAAAACATATTCTCTTTGTATTTTGTATATCAAGGCCTAACACCTTGATAAGATGATATCCAATAGCCTCGCCTTCTCTGTCCTGGTCTGTAGCAATTATAACTTCATCAACATTTTTAGCAATATCTTTTAAATTTTTAACAACCTTTCTTTTTGAGGAGATTATATCGTATGTTGCCTTAAAATTGTTCTCAATATCAATAGATTTTAAACCGTTTTTAAAGTATCTGATGTGACCAAAAGACGCATCTACAATAAATGTGTGTCCAGGTATAGTATTAAGATACCCAGAAATTTTTTGTTTTTTGGCCGGTGATTCAGCAATTACCAGATATTTCATTCTGTGAGTTTTAATAAATTAAAAAAGATTTATTAAAAATCAAATTTTATTTAATTGTATTTTTTATTAGTATAATTTCGTAATTTAAAAATCTGTTTTCATAAAAAAATTTTGTTGTATCTAATTAAGTGTGATGTCAACTAGCAACATCATTGAAAAGATGGTATACGTCATGGGTCAAAATAAAATTGTTAAAAACCCTAAAAATGTTCAGACTTCTAGTAGAAGATCAAGTAAAAAAGGTAATAATACAACTAAAAAGATGTTTTTGCAAAAAAATATTGCTTATTCACTTAAGAAAAAGTATAGTGAAGAAAATCTAAATGAGTTTTATAATAAATATTTAAACAATGAGCAAAAAGAAAATAGTTTAATCTAGAATAACACCATATTCCTCAAAATTAACAATATACATAAAATTATACCTAGTTCTTATACTTCTACAAAAATACATATCAAATTCATTTGTTTCATTTTGCCTTACTTCTTCTTTTAACATGGATTCTTTTAAATTAACATATTTACTAGAATGTATCATAATACTGCTGTTTATATAAGGAATATTCCAATATCCTTTATATTCCCTATTTAATATATTAAAATAATCAAATGATCTACTATAGAAACCATCTCTGTTAACTTCACCCCAGAAATTTGAAAAATGTGTATTATTATTTCCAATTAACATAGGTGCTACAATAGGTAAATTACTACATATTAATTTTTCAAACATTGTTTTTTCATTAATTTTATGATTAATATTTCCTATAAACCAATAATCATACTTTGGTAATACGTTATCTATAAGATGAATATAGTATTCTTTTAAGTCACTAGAGTTATTACCACAAGAGTAAACATTGATATCTGCTATATGTTTAAGTTTAAGAGCATCAATATAACTAGTAACATCTGTATCTGTAAGATTTAAAACATTAAAACTTACCTGAGAAAATGGATATTTTTGTTCTAATAAATTACCTACATTTGAAATATTAGCGATTGTTCCTATTGTGATCATAACGTATATTTTAGGATATTGGTGATAATTAAGGTTTATAAGCTTATTTTTATCTGAATGAAAATCTTTATATCCATATATGGTTCTATATTTTAAATTTATATAATTACATAGTTTATTTAAAAACATCTTTGATTCTGGACCTCCATTACCATGAATAATTAACGGTCTTGAATTAGTTAAATCATTTATTACCTTAGACTTACTATAATCAATATTGATATGCCAAAAATGAGTGCTTAAGGTTTGAAATATACGAGCTTCTGAATCTAATGATATTTTTAACTCATGATTTCCTTCTACAGATTTTAAATACTCTAACTGATAATACAACTGGTCATCATCAGATGAATTTATGTTAGATTTGGTTAATTTTTTAAGATTCTTAATACTACCCATGAAACCTCCAGAGTTAAGGAATTTATAGGGAGAGTTCTGATCGGGAAATCTGGGTTCAAGAGATGAATCAGGCCATATCAGAGCCTCACTTGAAAATAATACATCACAACCTTTTTCTTTACATATACTCCTAAATCTGGATATTATTTGGTCAGGCGAACATGATATTACTGCGTCATAACAATCACTAAAAACTAGTATTCTTTCATCGTCATCATTAAATTTATCGAGGTATTCTTTAAATAATACTACTTTATGACCACCTCCAGGACCTTTTATCATATCGTTTCCTCCCCAAGGTTGTCCAAAGCCAAGACATATAAAAGGGAATCCATAAACTAAAGCACTCTCACAGAATCTTTTATATCCATCTACTGGATCAGTTCCAACAGTAACCATTTGTATCTCATTGTTATAAAAGTTATCTTTATATTCAAGAGGATAGAATGGTTGTGCTTCAGTTTCTGAAAATTGAAATGCATCTGGTTTGGGTCTAACAGGTTTAGGTTCTACAGCATATGTGACAAGTTTGTCGATATCATAATTTTTTCTATTATAGTAAACTCCAGTGTGATTATTATACAATAGTGGTAAAAACTCATCAACTGCTATGAGATTTTTATCAAACTTAGAATTTACTAATTTCAGTGCTCCCTTCTTACTTAACATATAACCTACAGTCCAATATGAAAAGGCTGGATTAACTAATTTATATTTATTATCAATTTGTTCAATATCACCTTTATCATCAACGAATGTCTTTCTACCAAAATAGATAAGATCAAATTCAAGATTTTTGTTAACTATATTATTTATTAATTCTTCAAAATCACTGTTAAGAATAGCATCATCTTCTAAAATTATTGGATATTCTATTTTTTGTTCAACTGCTTTTTGCCATGCCTTAAGATGACTTATTGAACATCCTATTTCTCCCATTGTAATTCCTGAATTAGTGTATGGATTTCTAAAAAGTGGATCAATATCAACTTTGTTATCCATAAAATATTTTTTATCTAAATCTTTACCATAAACTGCTTCTATAAATTCGTATTTAATGTTAAAGTAGGATAATTTAGCAATCATTTCATTTTTAAGTTGGATTTTGTGTTTCAAGTTTATTATAAATATTTTGAATTTATGCGACATTATACTTTATGTTAATAAAGGGAAAAAACTTTAAATAATTATATTTATTATAGATATAAAGAATGGATAATTCTTCCAATAATGATTATCAAATTTTAATGAGTCCATTATTAGCGAATAAAATCAGCAGTTTAGAAAATAAAATAAATAGTCTAGAATCTAAACTTGATAAAATTCTTCAAAAAGACACTGATATTGAAAACATTTTACAAGAAAATAAAAAAATATACATAAGTCTTATGAAGCAAAATCAAGAGCTATCTCAAAAAAATATGGAAATATTAAATAGTAATAGAAAAGTATACGTTGAAGCTCTAGAAAAACTAGACACAAATGAAACCGAAGTAAAAGAAATACTTGAGAAACTTGAAAAAGACAATAGAGATATGGCAAACAGTAATATATTATCTGAAAGTCGTATATACAACAGATACTGGAGAAGTTCTGGTATAAATACTTTAATGAAACCATTATCAGCGGATTTGATATCGAAATTTAGTAATAATAAAGATTAAATAATTATTTAAAGAAATATACATATGTAAAATTATATGTTTAGATATACGATTATAACATACAATTATAATAATGCTGTGAATATTCTACAGCATATAGGAAGTCTAATAAACATTGATTATAATGATTACGAAATAATAATAATTGATGATAATTCGCATGATAATTCATTAGACTTATTACAAGAAAAATTGACTATAAGAAATAATATAAGAACTATAACTTGTAAATATCACAGAGGTGTATTTAATTGTTTGAATATAGGAATTGAGATAGCAAAAGGAAAATATATAATGTTTACTAACTCAAATTATACAATAAATAATAATATATTCAAAACCATTGATTATAATCTGGATGAAAAAAATATAAGTCCAGATATGATAGAATATAAATTAGTGAAGAAAAGTAACTATGACTACATGAATTTAATTATTTCACAAAACGTGATAAAAGATCTAGGTTACTTTGATACATTTGAGTATTATAGTGATTGGGAATATAAGTATAGAATAAGAAAAATTTATACACCATTCTATATAGATATAGTTCTGGGTCAACAGATCAAGTATGCGGAGGATGACAATATAGATTTTAGGAATAATGTATTTTTTAAAAATAAATTTACAAGTATAAAAAATAGGCTTTATATTCCTAAAGATAATAGACTAAAGCTCATGAATTTTGAACTAGAGCCTTATATTTATAGTAATGAGGATGTAATAATAAATGAGGATAATGAAGAAATTTTTTGTAAACAGTTTTTTAGAATTTTTAAGAGGTCAGAATATAGGTTATGTAATATAGATAATAAAATTAAAATAACTATCTCTAATATGGGTAATAATATTATGCCTATAATTAATGGAAAATTAATTCTTAACGAAGGTATTTATAAAATATGTTATGAACTAGAGGACAATAAGGTTATTAAATTTGAGCCAATTTATTTTTTAGATACATCTTAGAGCATAATTTCTTTTAGTAGAGTTTTCCTACGCATATGTCTGCTATAATTGTTTTCTATATATTTTACACATTCAAAATGTTTTTTACATGGTGAGCAGAAGTAGTATTTAAATTTAAAATTAAGGTATTTATAGATAATAAATTGTCCAGTTATAGTTCTACAGTTTTTGTTAGTACAGGGTTTTAACCAACCATTATAAGGTAGGGTTGGATAATCTCTAATATTATAAGCATTTACAGAAATAGCGTCAAGGTCATCCATCCTATAATATAATATAAGTGATATATTAAATTATAGATTAAAAAAGTCGAATTATAGTGAATGGTATTCTGGACCAGATAATCCATCAGGAACATTATCGTGTAATCCTTGAACACTCAATTGGTTGTCAAATGTAGAAACACTTGATTCTTGATTAGCACCTGGAACAGCATTACTAGAGGCATCTAAAAATTGGTATTCAGATGTAAATGAGTTAGTAGGTTGTTCAGTTGCTGGTTCGGAAGCCATAGGTTCAATTATATCTTCATTGAGATTATTACTTGGCATGGATTGTTCCATGACATGCATATCGTGCATATCTTGTTGTTCTTGAACATCTTCTTGTGATTCATCTTCTTGTGGAACTTCATCTTTAGCTGATGGTAACCATGATGATTCTCCTGGTTCAGCTACTGAAAGACTGGTATTAATGAGTCTATATTTGTTGGCTGTTTGAAGAGTGATGATAAAAGCAATAGCAATAAGAATAGCAATAGAAGGATCTCTTGTAGCAGTAAGAACAATTACAAATGCAAATATTATTCTTACAAGAGTATTATCCATGAGATTTACAAGTGTAGGTGGTAATTTAGGAGCAGCAAAAGCGGCATATAAACCAATAAATACTTTTATTGCTGTGCTAATATATACATTGTCTAAAGCTCTATTAAGAACTTTTTCACTGGCATTGACAACAGGTTCGATAATATTTTGTACTTCTTCCATATATAATAGAATTGAGATTTTTTATTTCATTAATTAATATAATTTCTTAAATTTACACGAAAAAAATACTTAAGGAAAAAAATACTTAAACATAACTTTCTTTATAAAGTTATAAGACGAGAAAATGCAAAACTTTACTGTTGTTATGTTAAATGAATCTGTATCTAAAACTGATATTGAAAATTATTTTGGTAGTAGTTTACTTTCTATTAATCAAATGTCAAATTATGACCAAGTTATGAGTGATTTCAATGGTGCTATGGAAAGTAATTGGACAGAAGATAGTGCCTCTTCATGTGAGGCTGTATCTAGTTCCCAATGGAGTCAATTTTTAGCAAAATTTGCTCCTAATGTTCAAAAATATTCTGAAAGATCATACCTTCTTAAATCAACCACTAATGCTAGTAGGGCTGGCTGGGAAGTTGTCAATAGTGCTGAGCTTAAATCTCCATTATACTTTAATCAAGCTCTTGGAGGTTGGGTAACATCTGTAAAAAATGGTGATATTGTAACTGCTGTTACAACTTCTCCTAAAAAAACCACAAGAACAAGAAGAACAAAAACTGCTCCAGTAAGAAAGGCTTCCACAAGAGTTTCTACGCGAGCATCTACGCGAGCATCCACTAGAGCATCTCGTTCTAAAGCCCAAAAAACTGCTAATAAAAGAGTAGGTAGAAAAACAAGAAGTTCTAAAAGAGTCTCTAAAAAACAATCTGTTGGCGAACTTTCTGGATTTTCTTTTAGTAATTACAAGAATGGATTACTTCTTGTATCAGATAATAGCCAAAGCGAAGGTGAAAAA
>MDTG01037549.1_pt1 | contig 14321 bp, 10 predicted proteins | sample 811421 | NCBI WGS metagenome assembly MDTG01 (sample SAMN05326645, study PRJNA326480) | marine metagenome | isolation source: seawater | place: Pacific Ocean: South East | collected 2011
CCAAAGACAATCTTACTCCTGATCGCGGCACCCTTTCGATTGAGAAAGCACGGAGGATGCTCGGCTTCGAACCTTCTTTCCCACTGGATAAGGGTTACTTGGGATATATTAATTGGTATAAGCAGTTTTACTCTTAATGAAATGAAAATCATTTTTTTCGGGAAGGGGAAACGCGGTTTGGTCTGCTTGGAAAAATTACTAAGTGAGGGAGAGAACGTTCTGCTCATTGTGAATCAAAAAAATGATTCTTTTGCTCCTTCATTCGAAAAAATTGCTCTTCAATCAAAAATTGAATCCTATTGCCCCGAAAATCCAAATACACCTTCTGCATTAGGTAAGCTAGGCTCTTTTGATGCGGATATATTCGTTTTAGCAGGCTATGGATTAATATTAGGAAAAAAATGTCTTAGTCTTCCAAAGATGCATTGCATAAATCTTCATGGTGGGAAATTGCCCGAATTTCGTGGATCCTCCCCCATGAATTGGGCTTTACTGAAGGGCGAAAAAGAAATTGGTATCTCCATTATCGAGGTCGAGGCTGGAATTGATACCGGCGACGTCCTCGCAGAATCATTCCAACGCATTGATTCCGATACGCCTATCGGCGCTCTTCATCAATGGGCCAATGAACAATTCCCCGAACTTCTTAATGATGTGTTGAAAAAGATTAAAACAGGCACTCTGGCGTCAAAAGAACAGGATCATTCGAAGTCATCCTATTATCCAAGGCGATTTCCGGAAGATGGATTCATATTGTGGGATCAAATAAACTGCATTGATGCGCATAACAAGATACGGGCCCTAACCGATCCATATCCATGCGCCTTTAGTTATTTAGGAGAAAGAAAAATCAAATTCCTATCATCAAAAATTCCAGACTCACCCTTTTATGGAGAAGCGGGGAGAATATACAAAAAGTCCAACGACTCTTTTCTCATTGGTACGAGAGACCAAGCAATATGGATTACTGAAGCTAAATTTGCCGATGATCAATCCTCGGCCTATGACAATTTAAATCTATATGATAGGTTATCTACTATTCATCAGCTTGCCTATGCCTCTCTAAAACCGAATGAAAATCGGTAATTTCGATACTTCAGAAAAGGTTTTGATCGTTGCTGAAATTGGCAACAATCATGAGGGAGACTTTTCTCTTGCCAAAGAGATGATCGATGCAGCGGCAGAGTCTGGCGCAGATGCCATCAAGCTCCAAACCATCACTCCCCACAGACTCGTATCCCCCAAAGAGAAAAAAAGAATCGAACAACTCCGAAAGTTTTCCTTCACCCTTGACCAATTCGTTGCGCTCAAAGAAAGAGCAGATAAAAAAAACGTCATGTTTCTTTCAACACCTTTCGACATTGAAGCAGTCGATTGGCTAACTCCATTAGTCCCCGCATTCAAGATAGCATCTGGGGATAACGACTTTTGGCCCCTATTGGAGAAAATCGCATTCACTGGAAAGCCTGTCATTCTTTCTCTAGGTTTTGGCAGAATTCGGAACGCTTCTAAAATCGCTTCATTCTTCAAAAGGATTTGGAGGGATTCCGATATAGCTTTTCCCAGTCTTGCCTTTTTGCATTGCATGGTTAGTTACCCGACTCCTGATGATCAGGCAAACCTTAGAGGCATAGCGAACATTAAATTTGAAAACGTCATTCCAGGATATTCAGATCATACTTTGGGAATTAAAGCTTCAGAGCTTGCCGTAGCCTGCGGTGCTAGAATTATTGAAAAACACTTTACTTTAAACAAAAGTCAATCCGACTTCAGAGATCATCAATTATCCGCCGACCCAAGCGAATTAAAAGCTTTGGTTCATGCCATTGCCGATGTGGAAAAATTCCTTGGTAAGTATGATTCGTCCATTGGAAGTTGCGAAGAGGAAAACCTTACCGCAATGGGACGTTCGATTGCTTCGAACCGGGATATCAATGTCGGAGAAACAGTATCGATTGCAGACATCTGCTGGGTTCGCCCAAGAATGGGACTTAAACCCGGGGAAGAACATCTGATTATTGGTAAAAAATTGTCATTACCAATCAATGAAGGGGATTTTTTCTCTCCCACTCATTTCCAATCATAAAATGTGCGGAATAGCAGGTTATTTCTGTAAAAAGCATGCAAGTGATGAACGCATCGGAAAAACCTTGAATCTCATGAGAAACAGGGGACCGGACAACCAAGACTACCAACTTTTTCAAACTACTGGGCATGAACGTCAGATTGGACTTTTCCATGCGAGGCTTAGCATCATTGACTTGGATCCAAGATCCAACCAACCGTATACACTTGGTCGTCAAACCATCATTTTTAATGGTGAAATATACAACTATTTGGAACTTCGAGACACTTTGCACAAAAGAGGAATTGTTTTGAATACTTCTTCGGATACGGAAGTTTTGCTTCATTATTTCAGAATTTATGGAGAAAAATGCGTTGAATTCTTCGAAGGAATGTGGGCATTCGCCGTCTTCGATGCAGAAAATGAAACCCTCTTCCTTTCGCGTGATCGATTTGGTGAAAAACCTCTTTATTATTACGAAAATGATAAAGGCTTTTATTTCGGGTCAGAAATAAAGTTTTTGAAAAGTTTATCCGGAGAAAGCTTCAGCATCAACGATCGTCATTTAAAGCGCCACTTAGCTCATGGTTATAAAGCACTTTATAAATCGGAAGAAACTTATTTCCAAAATGTAAAAGAGCTGAAATATGCTGAAAACCTTTGGATCACAAAATTGGGAAGAAAAGAACCTCAAAAATATTGGACCCCCTCTTGCAACATAGACCATAGCATGTCCTTGTCAGATGCTGTTGATGGAACTAGGGAGGCTTTGTTTAATAGTATCAGGATTCGCCTGAGGGCTGATGTTCCTCTCGCATTTTGTCTCAGCGGTGGAGTAGATTCTGCAGCACTTGCATCAATTGCAGCAAGAGAATTTGGCGCGCAAATTACTACTTTTTCAATTATTGATTCTGACGAGAGATATAATGAAGAAGATAATATCATGGCAACGATTCGTGATATCGGTTGCGATCACCATTTGATATCCGCCACCCAATCGGATCCACTTTCTCGACTTTCCAAAATAATCGAGTACCATGACGCGCCTATCGCTACGATTAGCTATTTCGTGCACTCGATGATTTCCGATGCTGTAAGCAAGAATGGTTTCAAGGTCTCATTCTCTGGCACTTCTGCTGATGAACTCTTCACTGGTTATTATGACCATTTCCTCCTCCATCTAAATGAGATGAGATCATCGGAGCATTACAATCAAAGTGTAAAAGATTGGTCAGGATACATCCGTCCTCACATTCGCAACCCACACCTGCAAAATCCGAACATATATTTCGAAAGACCTAGCTTTAGAGATCACATATTCGACGCAAGTAATCAGAACAAGGAATACTTTCTGGAACCATTTACGGAATGCTATTCGGAAGAGCAATTTACGGACAACCTTTTAAGGAACAGAATGCTAAATGAATTGTTTCATGAGGTAACTCCAGTAATTCTTCACGAAGACGATCTTAATTCGATGTTCTATTCCGTCGAGAATCGAAGCCCTTATTTAGACAAAAGCTTACAAGATTTCGCATATTCGATTCCCGCGAAGCACCTCATTAGTGATGGTTACGGAAAATACGTCCTAAGAGAAGCTGTGAAGGGCACTCTTAATGATACAGTTCGTCTAGATAGAAGGAAAAAAGGGTTTAATGCATCCATAAATAGCATTATTGATATTGGAGATCCAAATATTGCTAATTTTATTTTAGATAAAAAGTCAGAGATTTTTGATATAATTGACATAAACAAGGTTTCTAAAGTCGTCAAAAATAAGTTTAATCACAATCATACTAGTAAATTTATTTTTAACTTACTGAGCGTCAAAATTTTCCTCGATTCGAATCGCTGCAATGGAAACTAAAGAATCAAGAATCTATGAGGAAAAATACAGACTTGGGTACGGACATGTTTATCCAGAGTCTCATATTATTCGAGTTTATGAAAGGTTTCTTAAGGGAAATTTATCTGAAGGGAAAACGCTAAGAGTCCTTGATTACGGTTGTGGGACAGGAGCTAATCTTCTGTTTTTCAAAGACAAAGGATTTGACGTATACGGTTGTGATGCAAGCAAAACTGCAATTCAACGATGTCGCGAAAACGAGAGGTTCAAGGACTCTCAATTTGCTGTTTGCGATGAAATTCCAAATCCATTTGAGTTATTCGGCTCTCTCAGTTTTGACTTAATCTTATCAAATCAAACTCTTTATTATCTCTCAGATTCCTCATTAAGGAAATTCGTGGCAGAAACATATGATCTTACAAATGAGGGCGGATTTATGGTCGCTACTATGGTTGCTAAAAGCCATTGGTTTTATTCACGGGCCATAACGCAGGAAGGAGACTTTCATAAAATAGATCTCCATCGGACAAGGTTTAATCAATTCTCTTACATCAATTTCAAGGAAAAAGACGAGCTGGAAGAACTTTTTTCTCCCTTCAAGAAATCTTTGATTGGGTTTTACACCCAAAATATCTTGCCTGAAGAGGGGCCGAATGATCATTGGATTTATATAGGCAGAAAATGATACTACCTGCTTAAGGAATGGCGTGGGTGGTATAATATCCACCCTAGAGCTGCAAATTTCAGATTCAAAAGAAAAATATTCTTAATCTACAATTTATATTACCCACTCCCCAATCTTAATTAGCCTAAACGATAAAAACCGCTTAATGATGATGCCACGGAATCCTGAGATTCGTTTATGTGATTCGTTTATGCGAAATGCAAAAATAATCATTTTTTTGGGTGCTGAGACATTGCAAAATTGATTGTTTCTAGCCAATGAACCGATTGGTCAAACCAAAAAAGGCAACCAAACATTAGACATGAGTAAATCCGATAAAATCATACTTGGGATACATGACGCCCACGATGCATCTGCAGCCATTATGGTTAATGGCGAAATTATCGCAGCGGCCCAGGAAGAAAGATATTCACGATTAAAAGGCGACTATGGGTATCCTGAAAATGCAATCAATTATTGCTTGAGAAAAGTTGGCATCGAAAGTTCTGAAATAGATGAGGTTGCTTTGGCTTCTCATTCTTGGAACCCTGTATTAACAAAAATCAAAAGAAATGCCAATTTTTCTGTGAAGGACTGGATCAGAGAGCAGGAAAAATACTGGAAACCAACCCTCATCGATGGGGAAACGGTGTGCTACCATGACCTGTTCAAGAACAGAAGTGATTTTCTCTATGACGAAACCTATCCTATGGATCATCTTCTGGATGGATATATGGACAAAGCAAACCTGAAAGAGATTAGAAACATAAGAATTTCGACAATTTCAAACAAGCTGTCCATTTCCTCCGAAAGAATTCGTACGGTTACCCACGAAGAATGCCATTGTCATTATGCTTATTGGGGAAGCCGATTCCGCACAGAGGTGCTCTGTATGACAGCGGAAGGTATTGGTGATTACTCTAATGGTACAGTTTCCAAGTTTTCCAGAAGTGGCAGGGAGGAATTATCCTCTAACAAGGAAAATCACATAGGACATATTTATCAGTACATAACACTTCTGCTCGGAATGAAACCAAACCAGCATGAATATAAAGTCATGGGAATGGCTCCTTATGCCTCAGAGTATGAGATCGAAAAGGCCTATAATGTCCTGGCAGAAGTTCTTAAGGTTGAAAACTTGGATATTGTTTTCAATAAAAAACCCAAGGACTTATACTTCCATTTTCGGGAGCAACTTCATGGTTGTCGCTTTGACGGAATATCCGGTGCAGTTCAAAAAATGACAGAAGACCTGCTTTCCCAATGGTTGGTAAAATGCATCGAACATACGGGATTAAGAAATATCGTTTTTTCAGGCGGTGTCGCACAAAATATAAAAGCCATCAAATGTCTCTCGGAAATTAGTCAGGTTGATGATATATGTGTTCTGCCGGCTGCCGGAGATACTTCCTTATCAATTGGCGCATGTTATTTTTCGGCATGGGAGCAATCCAGCAAGGGAGATTTCGACGTCGAATTAATCAAACCTTTGGAATCAGCTTATCTTGGAAACTCAATATCAGAACCTGAGGTCATAAATATCTTGGCTGAAGCCAAATCGGAGGGATATTGCGTGAAAGAAAAAGTAACTGCCAAGCAAGTTGCCTCGGAGCTTGAAAAAGGTTCAATTTTGGGGAGATGCAGTGGTAGAATGGAGTTTGGCTTAAGAGCTCTAGGGAACAGGTCGATATTAGCAGACCCAAGAAAGCTGGATACTGTTTCGAAAATAAATACGGCAATAAAATTTCGTGATTTCTGGATGCCATTCACTCCATCAATTTTAGATTCAAGAGTCGAAGACTACATTAAAAATCCTAAAAATATTCCCAGTCCATTTATGACCCATGCCTATGATTCGACCAACTTGGCTAAGATGGACTTGCCTGCTGCAATGCATCCGGCCGATCTTACCGTCAGACCACAAGTAGTAGCCGAGGCTGTTAACCAGAACTATTTCAGAATTATTTCAGAATTTGAAAAGAAGACGGGCGTCGGGGCTCTGTTAAATACAAGTTTTAACTTACATGGTGAACCCATTGTAGCGAATGCAAAGGATGCTTACAGTACATTTTGCAGATCTGGCTTAGATGCTCTCTTGATTAATGACAGTTTGATCATGAAAAACACAGGATCATTAACATGAATTCCTGCAAAAGATGCCTCATTCCATCAACCAAACCTCACATAACCTTTGACTCTGATGGGGTTTGCAACGCGTGCCTTTCCCACGATAAAAAGAAAAAGGGCAAGAGTGCCATTGATTGGGAAAAGAGAAATGATCAGTTTTTAAAACTTCTAAAAATAGTCTCGAAAAAGAGCGCAACGCATTATGACGTATTGGTTCCAGTTAGCGGAGGCAAAGACAGTATATCTCAGGTTGCAAAAATCCTGGAAAGTGATTTTAGCCTTAGAGTCCTTGCAGTTAGCGTCGACTACGGAATCAAAACGGAAATCGGCAGACGTAACCTGGATTTGATACCTGCCATGGGCTGTACGCTTATAACCTACAGACCAAATCTTCAGATTCATAAGAATTTAGTCCGTATTGGCTTTGAGAAATATGGTGACCCGGATTTGTTCAGCCATGCCCTTCTTCACGCAATTCCCTTGAGGATAGCGGCGAATTTCAAGATTCCACTTGTATGGTGTGGAGAAAATTCAGCATATGAATACGGCGGCCCAAAGGAAATCGCAGAGTCTCCAGAGATGTCGGAAAAGTGGTTTAATGATTTTGCGGCCCATGGATCAAAGGCACTGAATGAAATTGCAAAAGAGGAAGGAATTACCGAGGAGGAAACTTTGATGTACACATTTCCGAAAAATTTGGAAAAAACAACTGAAGCTCATTTCATGAGTTATTACTTTCCATGGGATTCATCGACTAATTTGGAAACTGCCCAAAGGTACGGATTCATGGCATTAGACAAACCTTTTGAGGGGACATTCAGAAAGTACCATGGAATTGATGAGAAAATTCACAGAATCCATCAGTATCTTAAGCTAATGAAATTTGGTTATGGTCGAGCCACGGACCATGCCTGTGAAGAAATCCGTAATGGCAGGATAACTCGGGAGGAAGGTAAAAAGTTAGTAATGGAATTTGAATATCAGGAAATCTCGAACGAATACCTTGAAGATTTTGCAAATTTCATTGGTTGGGATGTCGGAAAATGCAAGGAAGTCATTGAACGGTTCAGAAATATGAAGATATGGAGAAAGAAAAATAATAGCTATTCATTACGATAGAGCCCCGTATTTTACATGAAAACATTATGAATACCCAAATAGAAGCCTATGAATCAGAAAGACCCTTAAAACAACACGAGGATGAAATGATGGAGCACATTCTGTCTAGATTTGGGAACAGTCGTTTTACTTTACTGGATATTGGTTGCGCAGATGGAACTTTTATTGAAGCTGCAGCCAAAAGGATGGAGAAGGCAAACTTCGTCGGAATTGATATCTCTCAAAAACTGATTGAGGTCGCAAAATCAAAACAAGTTAAAAGTGCAAAGTTCATTACTGGAGATGGATTAAAATATGAAACTGAGGCAAAGTTTGATGTGATTGTATGTTCAGGGATTTTGAGCATTTTTGAGTGCTACAAGGATCCTCTGACGAAATGGTTGGATCTACTGAAAGTCGGAGGATGTTTGTTTGTATTCGGGAGATTCAATACTGAAGATATTGATGTTAGGATAGAATTCAAAAACAATTACAATAATAGTAATTGGGAAGGTGGATTAACCGCGTATTCAATAAGGACAATCGGAGGATTCATAAATGAATTAGGTTTTAAGTATAAGTTTAGGAAATTCAAACTTAGCTCTAAAATTCAAAAGTCTAAAAATCCGATAAGAACCTACACTTTGGAATTAAAAGATAATTCGAATTTAGTAGTCAACGGTGCCAATATAATCGCAGAACAATATTTTTTAATGATTTCCAAAAAACAATGAAATATAAGGAAATTCTCCCCCCAAGAAAATTCAATGCAGGCTCAAATCAACAAATCTGCATCGAGCACTGCGCGGATGTTTATCTAAAAGATAATGAACAAGTCACCTTTGTTAGCGAGAACGGTTCAGAATATGATGTGGCAAAAAAAGATTGGGGTTATTACGCAACTCCCTCATTAAACTCGAGATTAGTAAACCAAGGTTTTAAATCAGCCCTTGTAAAGAATTCCTACGGACAGTTTTACATAATGCTTGTCTTTCGAGAAAAAATCGAACAGTTCGAAAATTATTTGCGTTCGGAAGATAATCACTTAGTCGAGTGGTTAGATGAAAAAATCTAGTACGAGATAAGCTAGTACAGCATTCTTTTAAAATTGAAAAAGAGAATTTGTATTTATTGTAATGTTGGCCATTTTAGCGAAGTATATGAAATTCAGCTTGAAATTGCTCAACGGCACTTGGACGAAGGAGATAGCGTTGAATTTGTCTTTTGCTCCGGATTTGTTCCAATATGCGAAATAAACAGAGAAAAAGATATAATTACTTGCGCATACTGTATCAGTAGAAGAAATCAGGGAATAAAATTACTGAGTAAAAAAATTAAGAAACTTAATTTAGAAAGATTCTTTGACAATAAAGACCAAAGTATAATTTCAGGTTTAAAACTAGATTTTGAATCTAGAGAAGAACTAAAAAAGTATAGACTGAATGACTTTTGTATTGGTGCATCAGTTTATTCCTCCATTGCCGATTTTAATCGAGAGTATTTGCTGGATTTGAAAAACTACAAAAAGGAAGTGAGAGATTTCCTCGTTACTTCAGCCCGTATTTATCTTTCCTTCAAAAACTACTTGTCAAAAAGAAAAACGGATATCGTTTATCTCTTCAATGGAAGGCATGCACTTGAAAAACCGGTGATCGCTTCATGTAAGGCATCAGAGGTTAAATTCTTCACACATGAATTTGCCTATAACGGTGGCTATGACCTTTTTGAGAACACCCAACCACAAGATCATGAATACCGCTATGAATCCATTGAAAAGGTTTGGCGGAATTCAAAATTTTCAGATACTAAAAAAATTAAGATTGGATCTTTGTTTTACCAACAGAACCTTGGCAGACAACAAGGAAATATATCATTAAAAATAAATCAAGAGAATATAGAAATCGTAAAAAATAAATACGAAGCCCTTGATAAATTGAAGACCAAGAAAGTACTACCTGACTCCTGGGTCCCAGAAAAAGAAAATATTGTGTGGTTTCCGAGTTCAGAATTCGAGGATTATACAGCACCGGAATTTTGTAACGATAAAACCATTTATTCTTCCCAAATAGAAGCTATCAAAAAGATCATTCGAGATACCAACAAACATTCCGATAAACATTGGTTCTTCATAAGACTACACCCTACTTATTCCTTATTTCATACGAAAGTACAGGAACAGAATCAATATGAATCATTACAGGAAGAGTTCAAGAACGTCACTTTGATATATCCGGAGAGCGAGCATTGTAGTTATTTTCTCATGGAGAATGCAAACAAGGTCTTAGCGTTTCGGTCCACGGCGGGGATAGAAGCTGCATACAGGAAAAAACCAGTTATAATGTTAAATAAACATATAATTTATAAATTAAATAGTGTCTATGCCCCAAAAAATCACAATGAAGTGCTCAATTTAATACTAGATCCAACGCTGAAACCACTAGATAACAGAGATGCGATCAAATACGGTTATTTTTGTTTGATGTCAGGCATACTGCCTAAATATTACAAAAGGGATTTAAAAAGATCTTACGAAGAAGGTTGGGGATTATTCAAAGATACACGAGTTACCCCTTCCTATCTAATTGAAAAAATAGTACTGCCCCTTTCAAACAGAAGGAAATTATCCTCAGTAAGACATTTCATCAACAAACTGCACCACAAAATTATCTATAAATATCTAAACATTCAAATGCATGATTAATTTATTGAGAATTCTTTTTAAGACGATTCGAAGAATGATATGGTTCGGAAGCAAACATCTTCCCATTCAACTCAAAGCTAAAACGGTACAAGGTGTATTTCTCATTCCATCAAGTTCTGTGAAGGTCAATGACTTCATTAGCAAATCACTCTATATTGATAAGTGTTTTGAATATGACATTTATCAAAGATCCATTAATTTTCTCAAATCAAAAAAGTACTTATCAGATAAAGGGAACAATACTATTATAGATGTAGGTATAAACAACGGTGTGATTTCCATAGGTGCACTTTTAGCCGAAGACTTCGAGTACTCGATAGGATTCGATGGGTGCAAAAATCATATTGAATGTTGTCGAAGAAATATCGAAGCTAACTCATTGGAAGATAAATTTTCTCTTTTTCACGCAGTTTTATCGGACACAAGTAAAACAGTTCTTTTTGAAAATTCCATCAGCAACTTAGGTCAGCATCGAGTGGTTGGGCAAACCGACAAAGATTTCCAATTTCTCTTTAATGAAGACAAAAATATCAAAGAGGAAGTTAAATCCTGCACTTTGGACTCATTACTTATTCCTTATTCCAAGAAATTAAGGGGTGGAAACAATTTGCTTTGGATTGATGTTGAAGGGCATGAAGGTTTTATTTTCAAAGGTGCATCCAATCTCTTGAAAACTAATTTGCCATGCATCATGGAATTATGTCCATACATGATAAAAAGAAGTGGTATGGACCATAAAAGCTACATCGAAATAATTCAAAGTCATTGGGAACAATTTTGGATCCTAAGAGATTATAAGATTGTTAACTACCCAACCTCTGTAATTGGAAATTTCATGCAAGAAATCGATGGCAATGGTTCGTATTCGAATATTATACTTACACCTCGAGATACCTGATATTTTAAATGATTAGAAATTTCCTTAGGAAGATTTTAAATTCAATAAAATATAACTTGTTAAGATACAGAATTATCTTCGGTTCTAAATTAAAAAATCTAGGTTTTAACTCCAATATTCAGGAGCAGTACTACAAAATTGACACTACGCAGTACCAATTTTACGACATACCTGGTTTTACAAGCCAGAACGAAAGAAAGTATCTTTACAACTACGGCAAAAGAAGTTTTCGGAATAAGGGTTGCATAGTCGAACTCGGTTGTGCGTTCGGTTCGCTTACGGTTCCACTCTTACAAGGACTGCGAGAGAAAAGATTCTCGTCAAAAATTTATGTTTACGACCTGTTTCAATTTCATGAATCATTTGGAGGGGTCTTGCAAAATACAGAGTTTGAAGGGAACATCAGGTACGGCGATTCGTTCGAGTATATCTTCAAACACTACACGAAGGGCTTTGAAGATCTTCTAGAAGTCAAAAATGGTGATATTGCTGATTCGATCGATTTTCAGAAACCCATTGAACTGCTCGTGATTGATGCAATGAAATCAGAGAATCTAGCGATGGAAATAGTTAAGAAATTTTACCCATCCTTGATTCAGGATTCCTTAGTTTTTCATCAGGACTTCTGCCACTATCATGAACCTTGGATTCACATACTCCAGTATAAACACAGAGAATTCTTTATACCGATATGCCAAATCGAAGACACCAGCACTTTTCTCTTCAGATGCAAGAAACAGTTCAATGAATCTGACATCCAAGATTTGGATATTATGAGTCTATCGAACGACTTTGTTAACGAAGCATTCGAATACTCGCTTTCATTAGTCTCGGAACAACCGGGAAACCAAAATATTCTAGCCTGTAAGATCTTTTGTTTCATGCTTAAACACGAGTTCGAACTAGCCTATCGATTAATCGAAGAGGTTGTTGGCAGTTCGCCCCACATAGAAGAGGGTAATTTAAGTTTTGTTATCCGAATTGCTGATTCCATCAGAGGTCGCGAAAGTCAAATAACTACACAATATGCAGAAACAAGCGTAAATCCAATAGATGACCTTGATTATATTACGGACATAACCTATTCCTCTCAAAACTCATGCTAGGATACATCAAAAAAAATAATTACCCCTTTTCTAAGTACCATTATATCATCCTCTGTTCGTAAGGAAACCCTATTTACTCTCGACGAATATCTCGAACGCAAGCAAAAGTCCGGCAATACTCTTCAGATATCACAACAAATTCTTTTTAATCAATACCGAGACAGTTCAAACTTTCCCAATTCTCCGGATTCAGGATTCTCAGTATATTCTCAAGACAATGAAGATGGAATTCTTCTAGAGATATTTTCAAAAATTGGATTCCTCAATAAGACTTTCATTGAAATTGGAGCCGGTAATGGCGTTTTATTTATTAATTGCGCAAATTTATGCATGAACTTCGGCTTTGGCGGTTTGTTTATAGAATCTGATGCTCACAAAGTTGCGTAGGGTATTTCATACTACGAAAATTCTTCATACAGAACGAATCTCTTACCACCAAGGTTTTGCTTTTCCCACGTCACCAAGGATAATATCAATCAACTTGTTTCGGATCACAATTTGCCAAAGTCAATAGATTTGCTCTCAATCGATATTGATGAAAATGATTATTGGGTACTCAAAAATTTGGACGCTGTTATTCCTAGCGTAATTGTTTTGGAAATTAGTCCCCCATTCAAAGATAAAAGTTGTACCATCCAGTATAATTCGCGTTTCAAATTAGAAGATCTGGACAAAGGCATTTACGGCATGTCGGTTTGTGCTGCGATCAAACTCTGTAAAAGCAAAGGCTACAAACTTGTCGCCTCGAATTCAAAAGGTTTCAATCTAATTTTTGTATTGGAAAAAATTTCCGAAAGTATACCTGAAATGGATCACAATCTCATTTTCAACAAGTAATACTTTAAGTTGAGGAGTGATAGCAATAAGCTAGAAGGAATCGAATTAGTGCAAATTTGATATGAAAGTCTGTTTCTACTTTAACGATTATAAGCAGCAAAATGAAACGGGCACATTCATTTTTTTCGAAGAAGCAAAAAAATACGTCAAGAATCTTAAGACAACTGACATAAGCTTTTCCGTTACTTTCGAATCTTCTTTGAATGCTGATTCATTTAGCTCAAATATCGAAAAGCACTCACTTGAACGCGAGGTAATTGCCCTTCAGGAAAAAACGAAGCAATCGGTCAGCAAATCTCGTTTTCGTATTGGATCTTATTTAAAGAAAATCTTAAAGTTTTTTTATCTTAAAGTTGAGATCGATCACCCTGATTGTTCTTCCGACTACAATCACTATCTAAGTCTAAAGACAACTGCTTTTGAGAATCTCGTTAAACGAGAAAAAATCGATTTAGTCGTCTATCTTCATTACTTTTATTTCCCAAGTCTCCACATACCCTACATCTTGTTCGCATGGGATTTTGCTCACAGAAACATTGTTGGACATCTAGAATTCCTGAACGAATTCGACTGGAGAGAACGAATATTCAGGGAAGCGTTGGACAAGGCATATAAGGTCGTTACCTGCAATCAGGCGGGTAAAGTCGAATTAATTCGATACGCTCAAGTTCCAGAGGAGCGAATTGCCATCATTCCCTTTTCACACCCCGTGGTACCTCCAAGCAAACCGGAATTCTTGCCAGAAAAACTCAAAATACCTTACATTTTTCTACCCGCTGGGTTTTGGGCGCATAAGAACCACATCGTGTTGATTAAAGCCCTACATCATCTCGTTCATGTCAGAGGACTTGAAATCAGCCTTGTATTAGTCGGCAATGATAGGGGCAACTTGGAGTACATCCAAAACCAAGTGATTCGATACAACCTTGAATCTAACGTTCGCAATCTTGGTTTTGTCGATAGAGAAGTTGTTTGGGAG
>MDTG01163373.1_pt1 | contig 14321 bp, 14 predicted proteins | sample 811421 | NCBI WGS metagenome assembly MDTG01 (sample SAMN05326645, study PRJNA326480) | marine metagenome | isolation source: seawater | place: Pacific Ocean: South East | collected 2011
CATAACGAATCAGTTTGATTATGAAACTAGCCTTTGCTATTTACAAGAAAATTCTAATGAAACATTTAAAATATTTTATAGATCTTTCTCGTATCAAGAAACCTATTGGTTACATGCTATTATTTTGGCCTTGTGCTTGGGGTCTTGTAATTGGATTTGATTTTTCGGGTAATTTAGCAATTTTAGCAAAATATATCTTTTTATTTTTTCTTGGTGCCATACTTATGCGATCAGCTGGATGCATTATAAATGATATTGTTGATAAAGATTTTGACTTAAAAGTTGAGAGGACAAAAGATCGGCCAATTGCGTCTGGGAAAGTTTCTATATTACAAGGATTGATTTACGCATCAGCATTATGTTTAATTGCATTATTTGTACTTCTTCAATTTAATTTTTTAACAATACTATTAGCTTTAATTTCAATGCCACTTGCATTTACTTATCCATTTATGAAAAGATTTACCTATTGGCCTCAATTATTTTTAGGTATAACATTTAACTATGGTTTGATTTTAGGGTGGACTAGCACAAACTCAGAATTAACGATTATTCCATTAATATTTTATTTAGGGGCCATATTTTGGACATTAGGTTACGACACAATATATGGATTTCAAGATATAAAAGATGATGAAATTATAGGAGTTAAATCTACATCAATAAAATTTAAAGATAACGCAAAATTATTTATAACATTATGCTATTTAATTTTTTTTATTACATTGAGTGTTATAGGATATCTAGAAGATTATAATAAAATTTATTTCTATGGGTTAATTATAGTGCTAATACATTTATTTTATATTCAAATAAAAAGTCTTAAAATTGATTCAAATGATAATTGTTTAAAAGCTTTTAAATCAAATAATTTTTTAGGTTTTTTTATTTTTATAAATTTAATCATTGGAAAAATTTTCATATGAAAAATATTGATATATTAAAAAGACTGTATGAGGATTATACAAAATCATTTTTAAATAAAATAATAATATCAATTTTTTTTTCACTTATAGTCGCCGCAGCGACCTCTGCTATCGCTTGGCTTCTAGATCCTGCTATTAAAAAAATTTTTTTAGAAAAAGATGAAAAATTAATTTTAATTATTCCATTATTAATTGTCTGTGCTTTTGCTGCTAAAGGAATTTCACTTTATTTAGCAAAAGTAATCATGATCGGTGTTGCTGAGGACGTAAGAAAGAGTGTTCAATCTGATATGCTTAAATCACTGATAAACGCAGACTCGAGTATAATTGATGATAAGCATACTGGTAAATTTATCTCAAATCTTACATATGACACAGGTCTAATAACCAATTTAGTTAGCACAGCAATTTTAAATCTTTTTAAAGATAGTTTGACATTGATAGGTTTAATGACTGTTATGTTCTACCAAAATTGGAAACTATCATTAATTGCAATTGTTATGATACCTCTTGCATCATTTGCAGCGAGAACCTTGGGAAAAAGAATAGGTAAAGTTTCTACAGAAGCACAAATAAAATCTGGTGAACTATCCACTTATCTAGTTGAGTTGTTCAAAAATCATAAATTAATTAAGATTTTTCAAAATGAAAAATTTGAGGTTGAGAGATCTAATAATTTTATTGAAATTTTAAAAGAGAAGCAAAAAAAAATAGCAATAATATTTACAAGAGCTTCTCCTATAATGGAGACTTTAACTGGTTTTATGATCGCGCTTTTAATTTTTTACTCAGGAAAGTTAATAATTAATGACGAGCTGGATATTAATAATTTTTTTTCATTTCTTGCAGCAATGATGTTGGCTTACCAACCTGTAAGATCTCTTGCTACACTAAATATAAGCATAAATCAGGGATTATCAGCCGCAAAAAGGATACTGCCAATTATAGATGCAAAAAATTATGTTACAGACGATAATGCAGATGAAAAACTCGACCTAAATAATTGTGAAATTAGATTTAATAATTGCAATTTTCAGTATTCAAAATCTGAAAATTTAGTCTTAAAAAATTTAAATTTAACTATGCCTGGTGGTAAAATGACTGCATTAGTCGGCCATAGTGGAGCTGGAAAATCATCAATCTTGAACCTAATTCCAAGGTTTTTTAATTGTGATAATGGAGACATCTTAATTGATAATAAGTCGATATATAAAGTAAAAATTGAGGATTTAAGAAGTAAAATTTCTTTAGTGACACAAGATACAACTCTATTTGATGATACAATCAAAAATAATATTCTTTACGCAAATATGAATGCTACCGAAAAGGAGATGATTGACGCTGCAAAAAAATCATTTGCTGACGAATTCATAGAAAAATTACCAAACAAATATGAGACAATTATCGGAGAAAATGGGGTCAGATTGTCTGGTGGTGAAAAGCAAAGATTGTCTATTGCAAGAGCAATGTTAAAAAAAACACCTATAATATTGCTTGATGAAGCAACTTCATCTTTAGATGCAGAAACAGAGAGTAAAATACAAGAGGCAATTAATCTTCTAACAAAAAATAAAACTACTGTAGTAATTGCTCATAGACTTTCAACTATTCTGAATTCAAATAAAATATTTGTAATAAATAAAGGAGAAGTAATTAATGAGGGGTCCCATGATGAACTACTTAAAAAGTGTAAAATTTATAAAAATTTCTATGAAAAACAAATAAGAAAAGATTGATGTACTTAAACATATATAGATTTTTAATCAATATAGTTTTTATTTTCTCACCTATAATAATAATTTTTAGACTTATAAAAAAGAAAGAAGATATATTTAGATTTAAAGAAAAATTTTGTTTTTTTTCAAAAAAAAAGAAAAAAAAAGGTAAACTTATTTGGTTTCATGGTGCAAGTGTTGGTGAGTTGTTGAGTATAATACCCTTAGTCGAAAAATTTGAAAACGACAGAAAAATTGATCAAATACTTATAACTTCGTCAACATTAAGCTCTGCGAAAGTATTTCAAAAATTTAATTTTAAGAAAACTTTTCATCAATTTTTTCCAATTGATACAAATTTTATATCTAAAAGTTTTTTAAATTACTGGAAACCCTCACTTGCAATATTTATAGACTCAGAAATTTGGCCTAATATGTTAATTAATTTGAAAAGAAGATCGATACCTACAGTTTTACTCAATGCCAGAATTACTTATAAATCATTCAAAAAATGGAAAATATTCAAAAGTTTCGCTAAAGAAATATTTCAATGTTTCACAAAAGCTTTGGTTTGCAATAAGGAAACATTTCGATACCTAAGATATTTTGAATTAAAAAAAATTAAATTTATTGGAAACCTAAAATTTTCGGAAAATAAAAAAGAAAAAATTAATATACCACAAAAAATAAATCATTTTTTTTCAAATAAAATTTTTTGGTGCGCAGGGAGTACTCACAGGGGTGAAGAACTTCTTTGTATTAAAACTCACTTAGAATTAAAAAAATATTATAAGAACTTTGTAAGTATAATAATACCAAGACACATCAATAGAAAATTTGAATTAATAAATATGTTTAAAGAAAATAACTTAAATTTTCATTGTCATAGTTGGAAGAAAAATATTTCTAATGATGTAGAAATTTATTTGGTAGATAGCTATGGTGAATCCTCTTTATTTTATAAAATTTGTAAAACTGTGTTTATGGGAGGCTCGTTAATTAAACATGGTGGCCAAAATCCATTAGAGGCATCTAGACTTGGGTGTAAAATTATACATGGACCATACATTAACAATTTCAAAGATATTTATAAGCTTCTCCAAGAGTTGAAAATTTCTGAATTAGCAAGAACTAACAATAAACTAACCACATTCGTTAAGGCTAATATCAGAAAAAAACAAAATTCATCTTTAATAATAAAAAAAATTGAAAAAAGGGGTATTAAGATTAAAGAATTGACACTAAAAGAATTAAATCAAGAACTTGCCTAATGAAATTTAAAAAACCTAAATTTTGGGATTTGCAAAAACCAAATTTAATCTCATATTTGCTTGCACCATTAACACTGCCTATTTATATTAAAAATATTTTCTCTTATAAAAATTCAAATAGATCAAATAAGATAAAAACAATTTGTGTAGGTAATATTTATATTGGCGGTACAGGTAAAACACCATTAGCCATAATGATTTCTAAAATCCTGAATAAAGAGAGAAAAAATTCAGCTATTATTAAAAAATTTTACAAAGATCAATTAGATGAGCAAAGATTAATTGAAAATTATGCAAAACTTATATGTAAAAAAAAAAGATTAGATGCACTTAAAGAAGCTGAAGAAAAAAAAATACATTGTGTTATCTTTGATGATGGATTACAGGACCATTCCTTAAATTACGACTTAAAAATTGCATGTTTCAATAATAATCAATTTATTGGAAATGGATTATTAATTCCCGCAGGCCCTCTTCGTGAAAATATAGAATCCCTTAGAAGATTTAATGCAGTAGTAATAAATGGTGAAAAATCAAAAAACTCAGAGTTTAAAGAAAAAATTAAGGATATAAATAATAAATTAAATATCTTTGAAAGTTTTTATGAAGCAAAAAATTTAAATGATTTCGACTTGAAAAAAAATTTTATAGTATTTTCAGGTATTGGAAATAATAAAAATTTTACCAATTTATTAAACAGTTATAATTTTAAAATTACTAAGCATTATGAATTTCCAGATCATTATTTATTAAAAAATAAAGAAATTAATAAAATTATTGATATAGCAAAAAAAAATGATGAAGAAATAATTACAACAGAAAAAGATTTTTTAAGACTAAACACAGAATATCAAGAAAAAATTAAATATTTAAAAATTGAACTTAAAATGTACGAATATGAAAAATTTTATAAATTTATAAAAAGTTATATATGAAAACAATAATATATTTTTTCCAGTATTTATTAATAAAAATTTTTTTTATAATCTTTAAATTCATAGGTTACGAAAGAGCCTCGAATTTTGGTGAAAAATTAGGAAAAAAAATTGGTCCATTTTTAAAATCAAAAGTCGTTATAAGAAAAAATTTTAAAATTTACAATCCTCATTTAGATGAAATGACTATAGAAAAATTAATAGAACGTATGTGGGGAAATTATGGAAGAATGTTCGCTGAATATATGTACATAAAAGATTTTAGATTAAATAAACTAGATAGGCACTTAAAATTAAATGGATTAGAAAATTTAAAAAATATTAAAGAAAGAAAACAACGAGTTGTATTTATATCAGCTCATTTTAATAATTTTGAATTAATGGCAATGCAAATAGAAAAATATGGTTTTGACATAGGTGCAGTCTATAGACCTTTAAATAATATATTTTTAAACAGAACTATGGAGAAAATAAGAAAAAATTATATTTGTAAAATTCAAATTAAAAAAGGATTGTCTGGCTTAAGAGATATTCTTAAAATTTTAAAAAAAAATTACTCTATTGCTATGATGATTGACCAGCGTGTAACAGAGGGCATTAAGATAGATTTTTTTAATAAACCTGCATTTACTACCTCAATTCCTGCACAACTAGTAAAAAAATTTAATTGTCCAATAATACCTGTTTATATTGAAAGAAAAAATAAAATTAATTTTGAATTAACTTTTAATAAACCAATTTATTTTAGCGAAAATGAAAGTTTAGAAAATATTTCTAAAGAACTTAATATTTGGTTAGAAAAAATGATAGTGAAAAACCCTGACCAATGGATTTGGTCACATAATAGGTGGAAATTATAATTTATTCAGTTTTTCTTTTTTAATTGCTACCTCTATATGTGAGAAGTAAGCCTCTTGTGTATCAACATTCCAATATGTTAATTTTTCTAAGGGTATTATTTTATTTGAAACTGCACATATTACGTGATCTCCATCTTCAATTACCTCAAAATTATTAGGTAAAAACTTTAATTTTGCTAATTTATTTTTCATTATTAGGATATATAAAATATACATGAACATTGGAATTATTGGAAGTGGAGGTAGAGAGCACTCTTTATGCTTAATGCTAAAAAACTCTAAGATTGTAAATAAAATTTACTGTTTTCCAGGCAACGCAGGTACCGAAAATATTGCAGAAAATATTGAGATAAATATTAATGATTTTGATGAAATAAAAAAAATATCTGATGAAAAGAATATTGAATTATTAGTCGTTGGTCCTGAGAAACCACTTGTCGATGGTATTGTTGATTATTTTAAAAAAACAAATATCAAAATATTTGGTCCAAGTAAAATTGCTGCAAAACTAGAAGGATCAAAAACTTTCACCAAAAATATATGCAAAAAATTTAATATACCAACATCAAAATTTGAAACATTTAAAAATAAATCTGAAGCTAACAATTATTTAAAAAATATAAATTTACCAATTGTGATAAAGGCAGATGGTTTAGCTGCTGGTAAAGGAGTGTATATTTGTAAAACAACAGATGAATGTGATATAGCAATAAATGAAATTTTTGATGGGCGTTTTGGTAAAGCAGATCTTGTTTTAATTGAAGAATTTCTAATGGGAGAAGAAATGAGTTATTTCATTGTGAGTGATGGAAAAACTTATAAATTTTTTCAGACTGCTCAAGACCATAAAAGAGTTGGTGAAAAAGATACTGGCCCTAATACTGGAGGCATGGGAGCCTACTCACCCTCAAGGCTGAACAACCCTGCGTTAGAAAAAAAAATTAATGATAGAATTATTAAACCAACATTAAATGGTCTTTCTGAATTAGGAACTAATTATATTGGTTTTCTTTATGTTGGTTTAATGATTGTAAAAGGCGAACCATACTTAATTGAATTTAATGTTAGAATGGGTGATCCAGAGTGTCAAACAATATTACCATTGTTAAAAACAGATTTTGGTGAAATTTTAAAGGCATGTTGTAGTGAAAATTTATCTTCCATAAATATTGAATGGCATAATCAAAAAAGTTTATGTGTGGTGCTCTGTACAAAAGGCTATCCAAATAATTACAAAAAAAATTTAGAAATTCATAAACTTGAAAAAATTAAAGTAGGGGAAAAACAATTTATATTTCATGCAGGGACAAAAATTGATAAAGGAAAATATTTCTCTGACGGTGGAAGGGTTCTTAATATCGTTTGTATTTCAGATACTTTTAAAGAAAGTAAAAATGTTGCTTATAGTATTTTAAAAAAAATAAATTGGACTGATGGATTTTATAGAGAGGATATTGGTTATAAAGTATTTGATGCATGAGAATTATTTCAGGAAAATTTAAAAATCGGAAATTGATACAACCCTTAGATAAACAAACCAGACCTTTAAAAGATATTACAAAAGAGTCTATTTTTAATGTTTTAATTCATTCTAAATTTTTTGAAAACAAGATTGATAATTTAAAAGTTCTTGATTTATTTTCAGGGACTGGATCTTTTGGATTAGAATGTGTTTCTAGAGGTGCATCTAAAGTAGTATTTTGTGAGAACTACTCTAATGCAATAAAAATTCTTAATCAGAATATAAATAAATTAGACTGCTCAAAAAATGTTGAGGTATTTCAAGAAAATACATTTGAATTTTTAAAAAAAAGAAAATTTAGTTTTTTATTTGATATTATATTTTTAGATCCACCCTTTAATGAAAAAAATATAGAGGAACTTTTAAAAAATTTAAATAAATCTAAATTACTTAATAAAAATGGCTTAATTGTTTTGCATAGAAATAAAAAATCAAATGATATTTTTCCAAATAATTTTAAGTTAATTAACGAAAAGTTTTATGGATTATCAAAAATTAATTTTTTAACTTTTTAACTTTTAAGAATTTTATTCGTCTCTACTTTAATCAGTTCAACAGAGGGCTGATCAAATGGGTTCACTTTCAATAATTCTCCTAGTAGAATTGTTTCTAACATAAAAAAAGTAAACATTTCTCCAATAGAGCTCTCAGATCTACTAATTAGATCAAATGATCTAAATGGTATATTTTTCCTTCTAAAAATTATTTTTGTTGCATTTTTTTGAGCTGTTTTTACTTCGTTAATATTTTTATTTTTTAAATATTTATGACTTTCAAGAATATGCTGCTTTATTTTAATTTTTTTATTTTTGTCAATTACATCAAAAAATGTAAAGAAACAATTTTTTGGACCATCTAAATAAAGTTGCATCATGCTATGATTGTCTTTAGGCATTGGTGATATAATTGGCATAATTCCTTTAGTTTTTTTTCCCAAACTTTCAGCAATTATCTGCTGATACCACTTAAATAATTCCTCTGATGACTCATCATAATTGAGAATCACTGAATTCAGTTTCTTTTGATTAACAAAATAAATTGTTGAAGAAACACTGTCAATGAGCGCATCTAGAAATGCTTTATTTTTAATTAAATTGTCAAAATTTTTAAATTTTTTTTCATCTAGACCCATTAACATAGCTGGCAACATGCCTGTTTCAGAAAGAACTGAGTATCTACCGCCTATGTAATTACGATGCTCAATAATTTCAGACTTAAGTTTATAAGCAAGTTTTCTTAGGTAATTATTTGATTGCTCACATATAAATAAATTATTATTCTTATATTTTAAGGTATTGAAATTAGTAATAGTTTCCAAGGTATTTCCTGATTTTGATATAATTATATTCAAATTTTTTTTAAATTTTTTATCTAGTTTCAATTCGTTATTTGATAAATTATTTTTAAATGAAAATTTTTTTTTTATTTTGTAACTTAAAAAATTATAAATTGCCTCACTTCCCAAAGATGATCCACCCATACCTAAAATTGTATAGTGATTGAATTTTTTATATTTGTAGATTTTTGATTTATTAAAACTGTAAGAATATTTATTCGAAAAACTTTTGATTAGTTTTTTACCTGAATAAAAGTTTAACAATTTTTTAATTTTATTTTTGTTACTTAATTTTTGCCCAAATTTTTGAAAGATTATATTTTTTGATTGCATCAATTTTCTTTTATTTCTTTCAAAACGAGATCTTCAGCAGATTTATCTTCGCTGGTGAAATTAATATCTTCATTTTCAGAAACAGTCTCAATTAATTCTTCAATATTCTCATCGATGGAATTCTCTAGATTTTCTTTTATTTCTGTTTTTGGCTCAGGCAACTCACCATAAGATGGGGGTAATTCTAAAGGATTTTTTTTTTCTACCAAAAATTCATCACTGTTTTCTTTTTTTTTTCCAGTAAGCCCATCCTTAAGTGTTTGGCAAGAACTCAAGCATGTTAATAGACAAATAATATAAATTAATTTATTTTTCATATTTTGAATCTATCTTATTAGAAAATATTTCAACAAAAATAAGGCATGTAATACCTATAGATATAAAAATATCAGCAACATTAAATATAAACCAATGAAAATTATTATAATTTAAATCTATAAAATCAGGGACTGCAGAATAATAAAATCTGTCAAATAAATTTCCAAATGACCCTCCTAATATTATTGAAAAAATAAAACCTCTTAAATAATCACTATTCAACATCATATAAATAATAATTAAATTTATTAAAACAATTAAAATAGTAAATAAATTATAGTATGAGACACTATCGGTAGGGAACAAACCAAAACCAATTCCATTATTCCAAACTAATATTAAATTTAGAAAACTATTTATATAAATATTAACTTCGCCGTTAGCTTCAGCAAAACCCAAGATATAATTTTTCGAAACTCTATCTAATAAAAATGCAACTATTACTATTGATGAATAAATAATAAATTTTTTATAAAAAAACTTTCTCATTTTTTAATTTATATTTCCATGTCTCGAACATTCGTTCTCTGAAATTTTCCAACATACTTTACATTTATTTCCTAGAGCCTTAATCGTTTCAACTTTTATGTCCTCTTTAAGGTTTTTATCAAGACTAATATCTGCTCCTGACGTAATACAAATTTCCGAAAGATCATGTATTTTTGCAATATTAAAATATTTTTCACCCAATTGGATGTTGACTTTTGCTTCAAGACTTGATCCAATCGTTTTGTCTTCTCTTTTCTTTTCAATACTTGAGTTTACAACATTTCTTATATCTATTAAATTTCTCCAATCGCTATAAACTTTTTCATTTTTCCAATTTTTATTTATGTGGGGAAATAATTTCAAATGAATACTATTATGTTTTTCTTTATTTATTAATGTAAATATTTCCTCAGTCGTAAATGATAGAATAGGTGCAAACCATTTTAAAAGACAATCCAAAATTATATTTAGTACTAAAATACAATCTTTTCTTTTTTGTGAATCTTTTTTATCGCAGTAAAGAGTATCTTTTCTTATATCAAAATAAAATGAAGAAAGGTCAACCGTACAGAAATTTAATAAACCTTTGTATAATGTATGAAAATTATAAGTTTCAAAGTTTTTGTTGAATTCATTATTTAAAACAAAAATTTTGTGGAGCATATATTGTTCTAGATAAGGTAATTTTTTTGTATCTATCTTATCAAAATTTAACTCTTTAAATTCATCATTTAGATTACCCATAAGATATCTAAAGGTGTTTCTTATTTTTCTATAAGCTTCTGCATGTTGCTCTAGTATTGTATAATCAATTCTTAAATCTTCTGCATAATCAGATGATGCTACCCAAATTCTTAAAATGTCTGCGCCATACTTTTTGAGAATATCGTCTGGAGAAATAACGTTTCCAGTAGACTTGGACATTTTATGCCCTTTGCCATCAACAACAAAACCATGTGATAAAATACTTTCAAAAGGAGCCTTGCCTCTTGTCCCACAAGATTGAAGTAATGAGGAATGAAACCAACCACGATGTTGGTCTGATCCCTCCAAATACATTGAAGCAGGCCATTTAAGTTCTTTTCTTTTCTCTAATACAAATGAATGTGTAGAGCCACTGTCAAACCAAACTTCAACAATGTCACTTAATTTTTGGTAATCTGATGATTTATATTTTTGGCCTAAAAATTTCTGCGGGTCGTCTGAAAACCAACAATCTGATCCTTCTTTTTCAAAAATTTGAGCTATATTTTCAAAAATTTTTTCATCAATTAAAATTTCCCCACTTTTCTTAGAAACAAATATTGGAAGTGGTACTCCCCAAACTCTTTGTCTTGAAACACACCAGTCTGGTCGAGTTTCTATCATTGATCTAAGTCTTTCTTTTCCTTTTCTAGGATAAAAGGATGTTTTATCAATTGCATTTAAAGCTTTATTTCTGAGGCCATGGCTTTCCATAGATATAAACCATTGTGGAGTTGCTCTGTGTACTAAAGGTGCTTTGGATCTCCATGAATGAGGATATGAATGATTTAATTTACCAGAAGCCAATAATTTTTTTTGCTCTTTTAAAGTATCTATAATTAGCTGATTTGCTTTAAATATATGTGTGCCTTCGAATAATGGAATATTTTTTGTATACCTTCCGTCTCCATCAACAGTCTCTACAGCTTTTATTCCATTATTCATACATAAATTAAAATCATCTGGTCCGTGACTAGGTGCGCAATGAACAATGCCTGATCCTTGTTCGGTTGTAACAAATCTTGCCTGAAGCATCGGTATTTCATAATTATACCCGATATTTGAGAATGGATGATTACAAACTGTTCCAATAAATTTTTTACCTGAAAATTCAGCAACTTTTTTATATTTTTTTATTTCACAATCTTTTATTAAACTTTCTAACAAATCTTGAGCTAATACAATTTTTCTATCTTTAAATAATTGGGAATCTTCAACTTTAATAATCGTGTAAGTTAAAGACTCATTAAAAGCCAATGCTTTATTAGCAGGAATTGTCCAAGGGGTAGTTGTCCAGATAATGATCTCACATTTTTCAAGGTCTTTAAAATTTGTTTTTTTAATTGGAAATGACGCATAAATTGTGTCAGAGGTATGATCCATATATTCCACTTCTGCATCAGCTAAAGCAGTTTTTTCAACAGTGGACCACAGAACTGGCTTATAACCTCTGTATAAACTTCCCTCCTTTAAAAACTTTCCTAATTCTCGAACAATTTGTGCTTCGGCATCAAAGCTCATTGTTGAATAATAATTTTCCCAGTCTCCAATTACTCCAAGCCTCTTGAATTGATCTTTATGAATTTTTATCCATTTATCAGCAAAATCTCTACATTCTTTTCTAAACTCAACTATGGGAATATCATTTTTATTTTTTTTATTTTTTTTATATTGCTCCTCAATTTTCCACTCAATTGGTAATCCATGACAATCCCATCCAGGAACATAAACAGAGTCCTTGCCACTCATTTGATGAAATTTAATAATTATATCTTTTAAGATTTTATTTAAAGCTGTACCCATATGAATATTTCCGTTCGCATATGGTGGACCATCATGAAGTACAAATTTTTCTTTCCCATCACTATTTTTTCTTAGTTTTTTATAAAGATCAATTTTATTCCAATAATCAATCATAGCTGGTTCTTTAGCTGGTAAATTAGCTTTCATAGAGAATGCTGTTTTTGGAAGATTGATATTTTCTTTACTCATTTTTAAATTTTTTTTGCTTCTTTTATATCAAGTTTAATTTGTTTTCTAAGTTGCTTTATGCCCTTAAATTTTTTTTCACCTCTTATAAACTTTAAAAACTCTATGGTTAACTTCTTATTATAAAGGTTTTTATTAAAATTAAATATATTTACTTCTAATAGAATTTTTTTTTGTCTAAATGTTGGTCTATAGCCAAGATTAGCTATACCTTTTAATGTTTTTTTGTTTTTTTCAATAAAAATCCTCACAGCATAAACTCCTGTTTTTGCAATAACGTAATTCCCTAAGTTGATATTGCATGTAGGAAAACCAATTTTTTTTCCCATTTGTCTTCCTTTAACAACAATTCCCTCAATGGACCATTTCCTTCCTAAAAAATTATTTGCCAATTTTAAGTTGCCATTTTGTAATAATTTTCTAATCAACGTAGATGATATAACTTTTTTTTTACTTTTTAATGTTGAGGGTTCAATAATTTTAAAATTAAACTTATCCTCTAGTGATTTTAATAATTTTACATCTCCCTCGCGTTTGTTTCCAAATCTAAAATTGTTACTTACAAAAATATATTTTGCTTTGAGTTTTTTATATAAAATATTTTCTACAAACTTGTAACAACTAATTTTTGAAAATTTTTTATCAAACTTTTGATTAACTACAAAATCAACTTTGAATTTCTTAAAAAGATTTAATTTTTGATTTAAATTCGAAATTCTATAATTTTTAAGTTTTTTATGAAAATACATTTTTGGTATTGGATCAAATGTATAAACCCCGACTTTTAATTTTTTTTTTTTTTTTAAAATATTGGATCTGTAGAATAATTTTTGGTGACCCAAATGTAATCCGTCAAAATTTCCAATTAAAATTATTGAGTCTTTATCGCTTTTTTTTATATTTGGAATATCGTAATATTTAAATTGTTTCACCATTTTAATTTTGACTGAGTAAAATCTATGTTTACTTTGTAATTTGAAATTAATTTATTTAAACTTTCCTCATTATTATGGATTCCACTCAAAATAAAAAGAGATTTAAAATTTTGCAAATTAGCCCCTCTTATGTCTGTATTTAAATTATCTCCGATGCAAAGTACATTTTTATTTTTAATCTTTGCTGCTTGATTATAAACTAAGGGGTAAGGTTTGCCAAAATATTCTACCTTCCCTCCTAATTCCTCAAATACTTTTGCAACTGATCCTGCACAAAATTCTCTTTTATCACCTCTGTCAACAATTAAATCTGGATTTGTACAAATCATCTTTTTATTTTTATAATTTGAAAAAAGTTTATGATAAAATTTTAAATCATTTGAATAATTATCAAATAGGCCTGTACATAAAAGAAAATCGCTATCTTCGATATTGTTGACTTTATTTTTTTCAAGTAATTTAAATAAATCAAAATCTCTCGGAGGACCAATGTGAAAAAATTTTAAATCATTCAAATCATTTTTGAGAAAATTTAAAGCAGCTTCGCCAGATGTAAAAACTTTCTCACACTTATTACTATCAAGTCCCATTTTTTTTAAAAATTTTATTACAGTACTATTTGGTCTAGGTGCGTTAGTTAGTAAAACATAGTCTTTTTTAAGTTTTTCTAATTCATTTAAAGTATCCACAGAACTTTGATACAATTTTATGCCATTATGAAGGACGCCCCATATATCAATGAACAATAGGTCAAATTGCTTTATTATAGATTTTAAACCTATTTTATCTAAATTTTTTGCCATTAATCACATATAGCTTAAAAATCTGTATATTTCTTTGGTTTTTTTAACTTATATATTTGTTTAGGTATCTTGAAAAATTTACTTATTACCTCTATATGACCTCAATATTTAAAGGAGAATAATATGAAATTTAAACCTTTGCACG
>MDTG01336861.1_pt1 | contig 14321 bp, 20 predicted proteins | sample 811421 | NCBI WGS metagenome assembly MDTG01 (sample SAMN05326645, study PRJNA326480) | marine metagenome | isolation source: seawater | place: Pacific Ocean: South East | collected 2011
CGGGCAAGCTGCCTTCCGAATTCCGCCTGCCTGGGGGAAAAGACTGATGGAACTCATCTACCTTCTGACCGGCCTCGCCGAAGTCACCGTCGCGGTCCTGCTGTGGCACCATGCCGCGCCCGCGCTTCGCCGGATCGGAACATGGCGCGCGTGGAAAACCTGGCTGCTGGGCCTCACCCTCGCGCTGTTCGGCATCGGCCAGCTCGATACCTGGTGGACCGGCGGCAGCATCCACTGGCTGCGCCAGGGCGGCGACTTCGTCCTGATCATCTACGCCGCCTGGCGCTTCTTTCACATCATGCGCCACGTCCCGCCCCCGCACTGGAGCGATGCACCATGAAGCTGACCGCACACTTCACCCTGGCCGAAATGACCGTTTCGCAGACCGCTGCGCGGCAAGGCATCGACAACACACCTGGCGAGCGCGAAATCGCGGCGCTGACGATGCTTTGCACCGAAGTGTTGGAACCTGTCCGCGCGCACTTCGACCGGCCCGTCATCGTTTCCAGCGGGTATCGATCGCCAGCGGTCAATCGCGCGATCGGCGGGTCGTCGTCCAGCCAGCATTGCAAAGGCGAAGCCGCCGACTTCACCGTTCCAGGTGTCGACGTGCTGGATCTGGCGCAATGGATGCACCGCAACCTTCAATATGATCAGCTGATCTATGAATTCGGGCGCTGGGTTCATGTCAGCTATCGCGCCGGCGCACTGCGGAACATGGAACTTTCGGCCAAGCGGATCGCCGGTCGAACACGCTACCTGCCAGGAATTCAGGCATGACCGGCCTGGACCTGCAGGCACGCGCCGCCGCTTTCGCTGCACGCATCGGCATTGGCGGCGCGATCATCGCGGCGCTGGCGGTCGCGCTCGCCATCCAGACCGCCCGGCTCGAAGGTTTCCACGTCTGGCCGGTCAGCGTGACGGGCTGGATCAAGACTGCCGAAGACCGGCAGGCGACCATCGACCGCATCACCGAGGCCGAGCGCCTCGCTGCAGCCGAAGCGCGCGCCGCCAGGCTGGCGCAGGAAACCACCTATCGTGACATCGCGGAAAGGATCGACGACAATGCCCAGGACACACTTGAAGGCGCGATGGCTGCTGCCGATCGCTTCATTGCTGCTGGCGGGCTGCGCAGCCAGGCCGCTGGAAGTGCGCCCTGCAGCGCCCGAACCGCCGCCGGCAATCACCGCGCCGAAAATCCTGTCGGAGCCGGTCGAACGGCCCAGCTGGATGCCGCAGGCGCTGGCTCTGCTGACGCTGGGCCATCCGGCACCGGCTTCGTCCTGGTCAGCGCCGAAGATGTCCGCATCTGCACCCGCAACACCGTGAAGGCCGAGGCGGGGCATGACCTTGCGCTGCAGTTGGAGGCGGCCAGCACGCCGCCCGATTAACTTTTGAGGTGTCGGCGACGCCACGCCGCGTCGGTAACGCCGGCGAAACCATAAGGCGCAAGTCGAGGTTCACCATGCGGGCCGTCTAGCCGCCCTTTTTCGACGGCCCATGTGCCGCTTTCAGATTTCAGGAACGCCTGCCATGTTTACCGCCTCGCCCGAAACCAGCGACGAAATTCCGGCCGATCTGGCGACGCTGATCCGCATCGGGACCGTGCTGTCCGTCGACCTCGCCGAAGCGCGCTGCATCGTGCGCTATGGCGACCCCGATGGCGAGGACGAGGCCGAAACGCCGCCCATTCGCTGGCTTGCTGCGCGCGCAGGGCTGACCCGCATATGGTCGCCGCCCAGCGTGGGCGAACAGGTCCTGTTGCTCGCGCCCGATGGCCAGATCGGCGCGGCGGTTGCGCTGACCGGAATCGTCCAGGACGCCTTTCCCCCGCTTGGCAACAGCGAGGCCGAGGCGATCGAATGGTCCGATGAGGCGAAGATCACCTATGACCCGCAAGCCCACGCGCTGACCGCCATCCTGCCGGCGGATGCGACCGCCGTGATCGAAGCGCCGGGCGGCATCACGCTGCGCGGCGATGTCACGATCGAAGGCGATCTGACCGTCCAGGGCGCGGTCCAGGTCGACGAAACCTTGACCGCCGACGAGGACGTGATAGCCGATGGCATCAGCCTGACCGGCCACCGGCACGGCGGCGTCGCGGCGGGAACCGCCCAGACCGACCCGCCCGCCTAGGCTGTAGGGTCGAAGCCCTTTCCACCACCGCAGCCGCTGGTCATTCGCGCGCGAACTGCGCCATGCCCGGCGCATGATCGGCATCAGCGCCACCACCGGGAAACGCCTCGAAGGCGACGCGCATCTGGCGCAATCGATCGGCGACATCCTGTCGACCCCGATCGGCAGCCGCACGATGCGCCGCGATTACGGCAGCCTGCTGTTCGAACTGATCGACAAGCCGGTCAACGGCGCCATTCGCATGCTGATGCACGCCGCCACCGCGATTGCGCTGCGCCGCTGGGAACCGCGCCTGCGGCTGACCCGCGTGACGCTCCAGGGCGAAGCGAAAGACGGCACGCTGACCATTCGCATCGAAGGCCAACGGCTCGACCTGCCGCCGGCCAATTCGCTCACCACGCTGACCATCCCCATCGACACCACCCGCAGGCAGCGCGCCCTGGCGGCAAACTGAAGGAAGCCGAACCATGCCTTTCCACCACGGCCTGACCCTCACCGAATCCGCCGGCGGCGCCCGCTCGCTCGCCGCCATCAGCCTGGCCGTGATCGGCCTTGTCGCCACCGCGACGACCAGCGGCGATGCGCAAGCGCAGGCCGATCTCGATGCGGCCTTCCCGCTGAACGAACCCGTCCTGATCACCGGCGGCGTCGACATTGCCGCCGGCAAGGCGGGCGATGGCGGGACGCTCGGCCCCGCGCTGACCGCGATCGGCGACCAGGCGAGCCCGGTCATCGTGGTCGTCCGCGTCGACGAAGGCGCCGACCAGGCCGAACTGGAAGCCAATGTCATCGGTGCGACCGATGGCAACGTCTACACCGGCCTGCAGGCGCTGAAGGCCGCCGAAACCAAGGTCGGCGTCAAGCCGCGCATCCTGGGCGCACCGGGCATCGACAGCCAGGCGGTCGCCGAAGAACTCGCCGCCGTGTCCAAGGCGCTGCGCGGCTTCGCCTATATCGGCGCGAAGGGTGCCGATGGCGTGACCCCGGCGGACGACATCGCCGAAGCGCTGCTGTATCGCGACAATTTCGCGCACCGCGAACTGATGGTGATCTGGCCCGACACAAGCCAGGCAGGCGGCGATGCCGTGGCCCGCGCGCTGGGCCTGCGCGCGCAGATCGACGAATCGACCGGATGGCACAAGACCATCTCCAACGTCCCCCTGGTCGGCGTGACCGGGCTGGAACGCGATGTCGCCTTCGACCTCATGGACCCGTCGACCGATGCCGGCGTCCTCAATGGCGGCGAGGTGACGACCATCATCCGCCAGACCGGCTTCCGCTTCTGGGGAAACCGCACCTGCGCCGATCCCGCCGCGCAACCCGAATTCGCCTTCGAAAGCGCGGTGCGCACCAGCCACGCGCTGCAGGACATCTGCGCCCAGATCGTCGCGCCCTTCATCGACAGGCCGATGACGATCGGTCTCATCAAGGACCTGCTGGAAACCGGCAATTCGCGTTTCCGCCAGCTGGCTGCCGAAGGGAAGATCATCGGCGCGCAGATGTTCTTCGATCCCGATGTCAACAGCGCCGAAGAACTGGCCGCCGGTCGCCCGCGCTTCCGCATCGACTTCACTCCGGCGGCGCCGCTCGAAAACCCGAACATCGACCTGGTCATCACCGACTATTTCTATTCGGGCTTCGCGGACCAGCTGATCTGACGCCGCGCGCAGCCATCGCCAACTGACCATCCGCGAAAGGAACCCCTCTCATGGGCCTCCCGAAGAAACTGAAGAACCTGAATTCCCACGTCGACGGCGAAGGCTATCTGGGCAAGATCGCCGAATTCGAAGAACCCAAGCTGGTGATCGCGACCGAGGACTGGCGCGGCGGCGGCATGATCGGGCCGGTCAAGATCGACCTCGGCCTGGAGCCGATGGAAGCCAAGCTGAAGATGGGCGGGCACGAAGCCAGCCTGATCCGCAAGTTCGGCACAAGCCAGGTCGATGGCGTCCGCGTGCGCCTGACGGGCGCCTATCAGTCCGACGATGGCAGCAAGGCCCAGGCGGTCGAATGCTACATCGGCGGACGCTTCACCGAAATCGACCCCGGCACCGCCAAGCCCGGCGACGACACCGAACACGAATACACCGTGCCGTTGTCCTACTACCGCCGCGAAGTCGATGGCCGCGTCGAAGTCGAAATCGACATGGTCGCCGGCGTCTTCATCGTCGACGGCGTCGACCGCTATGCGGAAATCATGGCGATCATCAGCAGCTGACCTGTCCAGGTTCGCCGATCGGTCCTTTTGCGGGGCAGCCGGTCGGCGGATGCGGGGCTGGCCGGTCTGTCCTCTCGGTCGCGCCAGCCCCGTCCTCTGCCCTGCATTCTGAAACAAGGAAGACCCCGCAATGTCCGAACAGACCGAAAAGCCCGCCGGCGGCAAGACCTTCGAAAGCTTCGACCTGGTCCAGCCCATCACGCGCGGCGAAAAGACGATTTCCCAGCTGCAGCTGCGCCGCCCCAAGGCTGGCGAACTGCGCGGGCTTACCCTGGCCGCGATCATGGAAACCGACATCGCGACCACGCTGAAGCTGTTGCCGCGCATCAGCGAACCCGCGCTGACCGACGAGGAATGTGCCGAACTGCACCCGGCGGACCTCGCCGAAGCCGGGGGCGCGATCCGTGGTTTTTTTATGACGAAGGCGGAAACGGCGCTGATGGAAGCGCTGATGGCCGAACAACGACAGACGACCTGATGGCCGACATAGCGGCCATCTTTCACTGGCCGCTTTCGGATCTGCAGGCGCTGACGCTCGACGAACTGGCCGGATGGCACCGCCGCGCGATCGACCGGCTGAAGCTGATGAAGGGAATCTAACTCGATGTCCTCAAGTAGCGAAGCGATAGGGCCGTAAGATGGCGTCGAACAAGCTGTCGCTGCTGGTCAATTTCGTCGGTGTCGACAAGATGTCGGGCAGCCTGCGCAACATCATGGCGCTGGGCAAAAAGGGCTCTCGCTCGCTGGGCGACCTGCGCACCGAGGGGCGCAAGCTCGAAGCCCAGATGCGCGATGTCCGCCGCGAACTGTCGGGCGCCTCGGGCAACGTCAGCGACCTGGTCAACCGCGAACGCGCGCTGCAGGCGGCGATAGAGGACACCAACCGCCAGCTGGAACAGCGCAAGAAGCTGAACGCGATCGAAGGCGACCGGCGCGCCATGGTCGCACGCGGCGAGGCGTTGAAGGCGCGCGGTCGCGAAAACATGGTCCAGGGCGCGGCGCTCGCGGCGCCGCTGATCCTCGCCACCAAGGCGGCAGCCGAATTTTCCAGCGGCATGGTCGACATCCAGCAGAAATCCGAACTTACCGACGCCCAGACCGATCGTCTCGCGCGTCGGATTGTCACCATGTCCAAGGCAGCGCACCAGTTGCCCGAAGATGTCCGCAGCGGACTGGACCTGATGATGGGGCTGGGCGGCATCACGCTTTCACAGGGCGAGGCGGCAATCGGTGGAGCATCGCGCCTCGCCACGGCCTACAAGGTCGATATTCCCGACGCGGCTGCGGCAGCACATGCCAGCATTGCCAACCTGAAGGTCGCCAGCGCCGATGTGGGACAGGCTTTCGATGCAATGGCCGCGGCGGGCAACGAGGGCGGTTTCGAAGTTCGCGACATGGCGCGGCACTTCCCCTCGCTTACGGCGCAGATGCAGGCGCTTGGCGAAAAGGGCGTCCCGGCAGTGGCGGACCTCTCGGCAGCGCTGCAAATTGCCAGGACTGGCGCTGGCAGTGCCGATGAAGCGGGCAACAACATCAGGAACCTGCTGGCCAAGATCAATGCGCCCGGCACGATCCGCGCATTCAAGAAGAACTTCGGCGTCGACCTGCCGGCGGCGATGAAGAAGCTCACCGATGAGGGCATGTCGTCAATGGAGGCGATCGCCCTGATCACGCAAAAGGCGACCGGCGGCGACATGAAGAAGCTGGGCTTCGCCTTCGAAGACATGCAGGCACAGTCGGCCATTCGCTCGCTCATGCAGAACATGGACGAATATCGCCGCATCCGCGCCGCCGCGCTCGATTCGGGCGGCACCGTCGACAAGGCATTCGCCCAGCGCAGCGCGCGCGACGCCACCGTCAATTGGAAAGCCTTCCTCGGAACAGCCTCTTCGCTCGCGATCACGCTGGGCAACACGCTCCTGCCCGTCGCCACACAGGCGCTGACCTTGCTGACCAATCTGGGCAACCGCGTCGCAGCCTGGGCGCAGCGCAACCCCGAAGCCGCCGCCACGCTGACGAAGCTGGTCGCCAGCCTCGCCGTCTTCAAGATCGGTCTGGGCGCGACGCAGATGGTCCTGGGCGCGCTGTTCGGCCCGCTCGCGCGCATCATCGCGCTGTGGCAGAAATTCCGCGTCGTCGGCTCGCTGGCGGCCATGCTGCCCAAACTCGCCACCGGCCTGCGCGTCGCCGGCATTGCCTTCCGCTTCATGCTGGGGCCGGTCGGCCTGGTCATCGCCGGTCTCGCCATGCTGGGCATCGCGGTCTGGCAGAACTGGGACAAGATCAAGGCCGCCTTCGCCGCCGGCAAGGCGTGGCTGGCGAACTTCGGTTCGAACATGCTGTCGGTCGGGAAGGCCATCGTCCTCGGCCTGGCGCGCGGTATTGCGGGCGCCCATGCCGCAGTCTGGAACGCGCTGAAGGGCGTTGTCATGGGCGGCGTGAACCGGGTCAAGAACTTCCTCGGCATCAAGTCGCCGTCGCGCCTCTTCATGGCGATCGGCGGCCACACCAGCGAAGGCATGGCGGTCGGCATCGATCGTGGGCGAAAGCGTGTCCTGAATGCTGCCGGCAGGCTTGCCAGCGGCGCCGCAGCTGCCGGCGCGATCGCCATGTCGCCTTCGCTCGCCAGTGCGGCGCCCGGCGGCCAGGCAGGCACCGGCGCGAACGCGGGCGGCGGGCTCCAGGTCACTATCCAGGTCTACCAGCAGCCAGGAGAGGATGGCGAGGCGCTGGCCAGTCGCATCGCGGACATCCTGAAGCGCCAGGCGAGCGTCGCCGCGCGATCGAACTACGGTGACACCTGATGGCCAGCAGCCCGCCGACCGCCCGCGAACTGATGACCCTCGGCATGTTCGTCTTCGGCATGTCGACCGCCGCCTATCAGGAACTGCAGCGCAGCCGCGAATGGCGCCACGCGACTAGCGAGCGCCACGGTGCGCGCGACGCCGCGCAATTCATCGGGCCGGGACCGGACACGATTTCGCTGGGCGGGCTGCTGGTGCCCGAAGTCGCCGGCAGCTTCGGCGCGCTCAAGACGCTTGCCGACATGGCCGACGCCGGCGACACCTATCCGCTGATCGACGGGCTGGGTCGCATCTTCGGCCACTACCGCATCACGCGGCTTGATGAACGGCATCTGTCGATCATGGCCGGCGGCCTGCCGCGCCATGTCGATTTCCGCATCGAACTCGAACGCGGCGACGATGAAGTCGACGCCGGCGCCGCGCAATGACCGTCCGCCTCGCCGCGCTGAAACTGGCGATCGATGGCGGCGCCGATCTGACCGACAAGGTCAACCCGCGCCTGGTCGAACTGACCCTGTCCGAAAAGCGCGAGGACGATGCCGACGAATTGACCGTCACCCTGCAGAATGCGGACGGGCTGCTGGAAATCCCCGAAACGGGAAAGGTCCTGCAATTGTCCCTGGGCTGGTCATCGGGCGACGATGTTCCGGTCGGGCTGGTCGACAAGGGCCGCTTCACCGTCGATGAAGTCGGCATGGAAGGCCCGCCCGATCGCGTGATCATCCGCGCGCGATCTGCCGATCTGACCGACCGTCTGCGCCAGCGGCGAACCAAGTCCTGGAAAGACACCACGCTGGGCGCGATCCTATCCGACATCGCCGGCAGGCATGGTCGCAGCGCGCAGGTCGATGGCGATCTGGCGGGAATCGCGGTCAAGGCGATCGAACAGGAGGGCAAAAGCGACATGGCCTTCGTCCGCGACCTGGGCCGGCGGCACGATGCCATCGCGACCTGGAAGGACGGCAAGTTGCTGTTCCTGCCGATCGGCAAGTCGGCGACCGCCGGCGGGACTTCGCTGGCATCGGTCACGCTGACGAAACGCGATGGCTGGCGCTGGACCTTCCGCCAGGCCGACCGCGACGCCTACGATGGCGCCGAAGCGCAATGGCACGACCAGGACGCCGGCAAGCGCAAGACCGTGAAGACCGGCGGCGACAAGCGCCGCAAGTTGAAGCGCGTCTATGCCACCGAGGCCGAGGCGCAGAAGGCCGCCGAAGGTGCCGCCTCGCGTGCCGCGCGCAAGCCTTTCGAATTCATCTATGAACTCGCGCTGGCCGATCCTGCCCTGCAACCCGATGGCAAGGTCAGCCTGCAGGGCTGGAACGAGAAGATCGACGCCATCCAGTGGCTGGTGAAGTCGCTCGAAACCCGGTTCGGTGCAGACGGGCTGCGACAGTCGTTGACGATGGAAAGTGGAGAAAGCTGATGCAACGCGCAGTGATGGTCAAATCTTGCGTTCGCGCTTTTTGGCTTGGCGCTCTCTTTGGCGCCTTACTTGCCGGCTCTCTTTCGCTGGTGATTGCATCGCCAAAGTGGGATTTGAAGGTTCATGTCCGTCTAGCGCCGGAATCGGCGGAAGGTCATCGTAGAGCCGCTCAACTTCCTGAGTTTCAGCCGCCCCCGTCGCCTGATCGATCAGCTCATTTACGTCGACCGTGATATCTAGCGAGCACGACCGAACCAGCAATAAGAGCACCAAAATCAGAATTGCCGGACCTAGCTTTTTTGAGGTCAGCTTTTTGGCCAACTCAGGACTTATGTCTGCGACCTCTGCGAGAATTTCCTCTGCGGTCAAGTCCTCGGCCCGTGCCTTTGCAGCAATCTGTTCGAGGCCCTCAAGGATCACCTTGGTGGCTGGAGGCCCGCCCAGGAAGATCATTCGATCATTCTTCAGTTCGAAGTCACCATCTAGAATTTCGGCAGGACCGCCACACTCTGGGCAGGCAGTGGTATTGCCTCGCATGATGAGAATGCCGCCATGTCCTCCGATCAGATTGGGCACGAGGAAATGCTTTCTGCATCTGCGACAAGCGACTGCTAGATCAGCCAATTTCCTTCCTCCTTCTAGCGCGATCGTTCACCGCAATAGGCAGGCACGCCGTAGAGCGTCAGGGCGCCCATCTAATCCGACAGCTTCACAACATCCCGCGTCGGCACCTCATCATTCCCAGATCCCGCAGCACAAGAGGCCATCGCGCTCTCGAACTTCCGCAACACGGTCCAGCGGATCTTTGACGGGACCTTCCGTGTTGCCTGACCGGCCTTCATAGCTGCCCTGCATTCCGCAGAGACATCTTCGGGAGTGTCGCTAAACAGATCGATCTTGGGAGGCTGGCAAAGTTCGGTGGCTTCGGGGTTATCGGCTCGCACCGCTGTCGCGCAGGCCTGCACTTGCGGATTCATTGCCCCAGCGGCCAGAATAAGCGTGCTTGCGAACATCAGACTTTCCTCACGATGGCTACAACGCGGCCGATCAGGAACAACTCATCATCGACCGCGCGGTCTTCGGGTACTGACGGATTGTCCGACAAGATGGCGATGCTGCCATCGGGGCGCGGGCGCAGGCGCTTGACCATGCCGACCCCGCCGAAGCTGAAAGCCCATATCTGGTCGGCGATGCGTAGAGTATCGATGCTGCGGTCAATCAACATCTGGTCGTTCGATCCAATCGTCGGCGCCATGCTGTCGCCCAGCCCGTCCGCGATGACGAGGTCTTCTGCCTTCGCATTGGTATAGCGGCGGATGAAAGACAGCGGGAAGGGTTCGCTGCGCACATTGGCGTCAACATCGTCCAGATAGGTCCCGCCCATACCATAGGCGAGATCGATCATTGGAATTTGAATAACCTCAGCAGCTAGTTCGGCATACTCTACCAAATCCGCCTGACTGCCGCGAAACTCGACAAAGCCATCGTCCCCGGTCTCGCCAGACAGATACTCAGGAGTCGTCATCAGACTTCGAGCGATCTGATAAAGCTTGGGCGTTTCCTGCGTTTCGCCGGTCACAAGCTTACTTACTGCTTGGGGCGTTAATCCGACCTCGCGCGCCAGCTGCGCCTGCGTCTTGCCGAGGCGCTTTAACCTCTCTTTGATCCGGGTCCCGTCGATCACCAGCGTGCTATCGCAACTTTGGTTGATTGTCGAAAGACAAGGATAGTTGTTGACATATCCATTTTAGTGGATGCATACAGCAACTATGGTTGATATTACTCCTTACGAAGCTCTGGAGGCGGCGGTTCAATATGCCGGCTCGCAAGCTGAACTCGCCCGCATCTGCGATGTCTCCACTACCGCAGTCTGGAAATGGGTTCAGTCGGGCAAGCGAATGCCTGCCGAATATGTCTTGCGCACCGAAGCTGCTACTGGCGTCTCGCGGCACGATCTGCGCCCCGACATCTATCCGCGAGAAGCGATGATCGACCATCATGTCGGCGCGCGCTTCGAAGGTGTGGACCAGCACGCATTTTCCCCTGTTGCCCCCGCCCAGCGTCCTAGCCGAATTCACGCGACGCGCGACTTCAATCGCGGCGGGATTTCGAAGGCTGCGGCGCAATGACGAAGCGCCGCGAACCTCTCACCTACCAGCACACGCTGACCAAGATCGCCGGCCTGATCGGTTGGGACCGCGCCGGCGCGGTTTGCGGCGTGACCGATCGCCAGGTCCGCAACTGGTCCGACCCCGATTGCGAAACCGAAATCCGGTTGATCGATGCCGAACGGCTCGATCGCGCCTTCATCGAAATGGGCGGCGACCATGCGCCCTTCCACCGCCTCTTCGCCCTGCGGCTCGAAATCGCCGCGCGCCGTGACGCCGACTGCCTTGTCGCCCTCGCCGGCGACATTGCGAAGGAAGGGGGCGAGGCTGTCGCAGCGGTTCTTCAGCTGGCCGGCGGCGGCGACCCCGATGCGGTCCGCCGTGCCCGCAAGGAAGTCCAGGAAGCGATCGAAAAGCTGACCGATTGCGCAGCGAAATTGGAGGGAAGCAGACCATGACAGGAACGGGAGGGGGATTGATCAAAGGGCCGATGGTCCATGCGCCGCTGGAATTCCGGCTGCAGCCTGGCGGCAGCCGCGCGGGCGATGGCTGCTTCCTGCGCTGCCCCAAGTGCGACACACAGGCCGCCATTCGCAGGTCCGACCGACCGACGCCGACCGTGACCCAGATGGACTGCATCTGCTCCAACGTCGCCTGCGGGCATACCTTTCGCGCCGACATCGTTTTCGTCCATTCGATTTCGCCAGGCAACATCGACCGGCCCGACCTCGATCTGCCGGTCTGTCCGCGTGACCAGCTGGTCCATGTGACCCCGCCGCCGCGCGGCGCTGATCCCGACGCACCGACCTTCTTCGAAAGCGAAGCCGCCTAGCCCGCGGCGAAACCACCGAACCGACAACACGACGCGGCGAACCCGATTCCGCCGCCTGGGAGGACTCACCCTATGCCGAAGACAGTTGCCTATCTGCCTTCCCGCCGCTGCGGCAAAACCTCGAGCACCTGCGAAGGCTGCAAAATGCCTTGGAACCGGCTGTTCGATACCTTTGTCAATGGCCTGGGCTGGCGCCGCCTATGCGCCAAATGTTCCGATCCCGCCCCCTCTAACCCGCGTCCGGCCGCATATGGCGGGAAATACCCCATCCGCACGGCCACCAAGCTGCGCCTGATCGATGGCGGTGCGGCATGATTATGCGGCTGCAAACCCTGGCTGATCGCTTCGCAATCGGAGCTGGCATCTATTTCGCGGCGCACATGGCGTCTGCACTGCTGGAGGCCGCCACGCGATGAACCTGGGCGAACAGATCATCCAGGGATTGAAGCGGGAATTCGGCTTCAAGAACGTGCGCGGCGACTGGCTGCAGGGCGGCAAGTGCCCCCAGTGCGGCAAGCCCGAAGCCTATTGCGCGGCGACCGATCCCAAGGTCGTCAAATGCGGGCGCCAGGATCGCTGCGGTTGGGAAGACAGCGTTCGCAACCTCCTGCCCGACCTGTTCGAAAACTGGTCCGATCGCTTCCAGGCGACCGAGGCCAATCCCGACGCAGCCGCCGAAGCCTATCTGCTCCACGAACGCGGGCTGGACCTGCGCTACCTGCGCGGCAAGTTCAGTCAGGAACTGTTCCGCTGTCGTAAGACCGGCCAGACTTCCGCGACCATCCGCTTCCCCATCGTCGCCGACCTTCTGGGCGGCACCTATTGGGAACGCATCATCGACAAGCCTGGGCGCTTTGAAAAGAAGGCGCACTTCAAACCTGGCGCGGCGTGGGGCGGCCATTGCTGGATGCCTCTCGGCACCGATTTCGCCACGCTCGCCCGCGCCAAGGACATCTGGATTGCCGAAGGCATCTTCGACGCGGTCGCGCTGAAGCAGGGTGCCGGCGTCGAAGCCGTGTCCAACATGTCGGTCAATCCCTATCCCGAACACTTCCTGAAGGGCCTTTCCGACCAGTTGGCCGCCGAAGGCATCGCCGAACGTCCGCGCCTAGTCTTCGCCTTCGATGTCGGCGCCGCCGGCGTCATGTATGCGAAGAAGCATATCGCCCGCGCCACGCGCGAAGGCTGGCAGGCCACCGCCGCGCAGGTCCGCCCAGATGGCGAAGGGTCGAAGCTGGACTGGAACGACCTGCTCTTGAAGCAGCAATCGTGGAAGGGAGACGCCGCCGCCGGCCCGCTGGGCGCCAGTGCGATCGACACCTATCTGCACAATGGCGCGATCACGATTGCCGAAACCCCCATGCAAAAGGCGCGGCTGATCGTCGATCGCGCGGCTGCCGGCGCGCGCGCCATGTCCAGCTTCGACATGCGCCACGGCAACCGCATTTGGTGGGTCAGGACGAAGAACGACGAAGACACCGGCCAGACCCAGATTGACCTGACCGAAATCGCCAATTGCGCCTTTCGCCTGCTCTATCGCGAGCGCGACGAAATCGCCGACGAAACCACCTACTTCCTGCAGATCGACTTTCCCGACCGCGCCGGCAGCGTGAAGGCACGCTTTTCCTCTGCCGCCTGCTCGAACGCCGGCGAATTCAAGAAGCGGCTGATGGCCTTCGCCGGCATGTGGACCGGATCGGGCGAACAGCTTGACCGGCTGATGAAGACCCAGACCCGCAGGCTCAAGGTCGTCGAGCCCATCGGCTTCACCGGCTATTCGCAAGCGCATGGCGCCTGGGTCCTGGGCGACCTTGCCGTTCACAAGGGCCGCGTCCTTTCGGTCAACGCCGAGAACTATTTCGATGTCGGCACCCATGCGGTCAAGCTGCGCACCGCCGAACGGATGCTGGCGATCGACTACGATGCCGACCAGATCGACTTCCCCTGGCTCGACGATCTTTGGACCGCCTACGGCCCGCGCGGCCTCATTGCCCTGGCGTTCTTCACCATGTCGCTGTTCGCGGTCCAGATTCGCGAACGCCACAAGTCGCTGGGCTTTCTCGAAATCACCGGTCCGCCTGGGTCGGGCAAGTCCACCCTGGTCGAATTCCTCTGGAAGCTGCTGGGCCGCCACGGTTACGAAGGCTTCGACCCGAACAAGGCGACCCGCGCGGCCTTCGCCCGCTCGATGGTCAAGGTCGCGAACCTGCCCGTCGGCCTGATCGAAAGCGGGCGCGACGATGGCAGCCGGTCGCACTCGCGCCAGTTCGAACCGAACGAATTGCTGGTTCTCTACAACGGGCGCAGCCCGCGCTCCATCGGGCGCAAATCCGGCGGCTTCGAAACCGAGGAACCGCCCTTCCTCGGCTCCATCTACCTGATGCAGAACGAGCGCATCGACGCGATTCCGGCGGTGCTGGAACGCCTCATGTCGATGGCGATCGACAAGTCGCTTTGGGGGCCAGGCACCAAGGAAGCGGCCATGCGGCTCGAAGCCTGGCCGATGGAAAACTGCAGCGGCACCATCGTTCACATTGCGCGCAAGGAAGCCGCCTGGCTGGAATACTTCTTCGCCCGCTTCACCTTCCACGACAACGACATGGGCAAGCGGGTCGAAGGGCTTACCAACGCCCGCCCGATCAAGTGCCACAGCCAGCTGGCCGCCGCGCTCGAAACGCTGCCGAAGCTGTTCCCCAAATGCCAGGAAGCCTGGGTCGCGCAGGCGCTCGAGGAAGTCGACCGCATGGCGATCGACCGCCAGAAATCGGCCGGCGGCGATCATCCGCTGGTCGCCACC
>MDTG01192940.1_pt1 | contig 14320 bp, 13 predicted proteins | sample 811421 | NCBI WGS metagenome assembly MDTG01 (sample SAMN05326645, study PRJNA326480) | marine metagenome | isolation source: seawater | place: Pacific Ocean: South East | collected 2011
CTTAATTTTAATCGAATAAATCATCAATTTGGTCGAAATATCGAATTTTAATTATGAAGTTGTTAAAAAAGTGTTAAGAATTTATTAATTTAGTCGTGATTTAAACAAAAAACAATAATTATATGAAAACAAAAATTTCAAGAATTCTTACCTCTATTTTGATGGTATTTGCATTTGGATTTTCCGTGCAATCGCAATCTATTAGTGGTACAGTAACAGATGATAACGGGGTGCCACTTCCTGGTGCTTCAGTTATAGTTCAAGGGACTTCAAATGGAGTTTCTACCGATTTTGATGGAAATTATTCAATAAATGCTTCAATGGGAGATGTCCTTGAGATTAGTTTTGTTGGATACACAACACAAACAGTCTCTGTTGGATCTTCCTCGACAATTAATGTCCAGTTATCTGCTGATAATGCCTTGGACGAAGTAGTTGTCACTTCATTGGGTATCAGTAGACAAAAAAAATCACTAGGTTACTCAATAACAGAAGTTTCAGGAGATCAAATTAATACTGTTAAAGATCACAACATTGCAAGTTCTTTAGTTGGTAAGGTTCCTGGATTAAATATCACAGGTGGTGGATCTATGGGTTCTGGTTCAAGAATTCTTATTAGAGGAAACAATTCTCTGTCTGGAAACACTCAAGCTCTTATTGTTGTAGATGGTGTCCCAATTAATGCTGATGGGATTAATAGTGGAGGTAGTGTGTACAACAACAGCGTATCAGGTGGAGGAATTTCAGATATTAACCCTGCTGATGTTGAGTCTATTTCGGTTCTTAAGGGGCCTAACTCTGCGGCACTATATGGTTCTAGAGCTGGTAATGGGGTTATTTTAATCACTACTAAAAAAGGTTCTAGCGAATCTAAGTTAGGGATTACTATTAACTCAAATGTTTCTATGGAAGATGCAATGATTTTACCAGATCTACAAAATACTTATGGCCAAGGAACACTAGCTCAGGCTCCAGCTAAATTAGCTGATTTTACAAGCGGTTCTTGGGGGCAAAAAATGGATGGATCAAACCAACTTTATTACACTGGAAATCAAAAAGCATATTCTGCTCAGCCAGATAATGTTAAAAACTTTTTTAGAACAGGAGTTAAATCCATAAACTCTTTATCTCTTGAAAAAGGAGGTGAAAATTCAAGTGTTAGATTTTCTTATACAAATAACACAACGACTGGAATTTTACCTGTATCAAAATTAGAATCTCATAACTTTAATGTTAGAGGAACTTCTCAGTTGAGCGACAAGCTTTCTATTGATTTTAAAGCAACTTATTTCGCTCAGGAAGTTCTTGGAAGAGCTAGAACTGGTGGGGAAGGAGTTACTGCATTGGTCTATAACATGCCTAGAAATGTTGTTACAAGCGACCTAAAGAATTACCAAAAAGCTAATCCTTCAAGTCCTGCAGACTACGCTGTAATAAGCTATAATCCTGCTCAGTCAACCACTGGTAATCCTTATTGGATGTTAATGAATGACATAGACCAAGAAAAAAGAGGAAGGTTTTTTGGATTTACCTCAATAAATTATGAATTCAACGATTGGTTATCTGGACTAGTTAGAGTAGGTACCGACATTACAAGTGTTTATACGTTTAATGTTAGACAACCTGGACACCATTACTACTCTTCAGGTAGGATGAATAATGGTACAAGTAAAAGCGGGGAGCTCAATACAGATTTCTTATTGACTGCTACACAAGATATTACATCTGATTTGAATTTAGTATTTAATCTAGGTGGAAATTTGTCTAAAAGAACTTATGAAAGATTAAATGTCTTCGGTGAAGATTTTAAGATACCGAGTAAATATTTTTTAAACAATACTAACAATCAAATAATAAGTGAAACGCCTATACAAACTAAAAAGGTAAACTCTCTTTATGCAGCGGCTAATTTTGCTTATGATGGTTTTGTATATTTAGATTTAACAGCTAGAAACGATTGGTCTTCTACACTTGCTGCAGATAACAGATCGATATTTTATGGATCTGCAAATGTTGCTGTGCTTTTAGAAGATTTTATCAATGTAGACATAATTGATATGTTCAAATTGAGAGGAAGTATTGCTAACGTGGGTAACGATACAGATCCTTATCAGTTAGTGCAAACATTTAGTGTTCCAGGTGCAGGATATTTAGGTCTGACGACATTGAGCGCTCCTTCTACAAGATTGAATCCAGATTTAAAACCTGAAAACGTTCAATCTACTGAGTTTGGATTAGAGTTAGCAATGTTTAACAACAAAGTTAATTTAGATCTTGCTGTTTATAATATCAAAACTACAGACTTAATATTTAGAGTTCCAGTACCCGCTGCAACTGGGTACAACTTCTTCTTAGAAAATGTTGGAGAAGTAACCAACAAGGGAGTTGAGGTAAGTCTTGGATTTCCTGTATGGGAAACAGCAGATTTTTCTTGGAATAGTTCTCTTTTCTACTCAGCTAACGAAAATAAATTGGTTAGTTTGATTGATGGAATTGACACACTTGTATACACAACAACTAATTCTGGAAATTTGAGTACTCAAGGTAAAGTTGGTGGAGGAATTGGTGATATTTATGGGACCGTTTGGTCAAAAGATGCAAATGGCAACCATTTAGTAAACGCAAATGGACGTCCAATTGCTTCTAACCCTGATCAATTACTTGGAAACGCGCAACCAGATTGGCTTGGAGGTATAACTAACACAATGACTTATAAAAATTGGAGTTTGAATGTATTGATTGATGGAAGATTTGGAGGAGAAATTTACTCTCAAGAAAATGCGTCATTAGATAGCCAGGGAGTTTCATCGAGAAGTTTACAATACAGAGAGTCTGGAGTTACTTTGACTGGTCTTGATCCTAATGGAGCTGCTAATGCTCAAGCATTGACAGGACAAGAATATTGGACTACAAATGCAGCAATTGCTGAAAATCACGTATACGATCAAACTAATATTAGACTTAGAGAAATTGCAGTGGGATATAACTTCCCAGACGTAAGCGCTATAGGTCTTGATGGTGCTAGCCTTCAGATTATTGGAAGAAATTTATTTTTCTTCGATAAAAGAATGGATAATTTTGACCCTGAAAACATGTTAGGTACCAACCTTCAAGGGCAAGGAATCTCCAGTGGTAGTTTACCAACTACTAGAAGTATTGGAATGAATTTAACTTTAAAATTTTAATATAAATAATTATGAAAAACAGAATACTACTTTTAATCTTTTCCGTATTTTTTGTTATCTCTTGTACGTCTGATTTCGACGAGATAAACGAAAGGACGGATGCTCTAACAGCTGCAGATGTTAGTGCTAAATATTTCGTAACCAACGTGCAGACTGGAGTATACGCTCCTAATAGATATCCCTATTGGAGAGGGCCAGTAATTCACGTGGACCGTTACTCTGGTCATACAACATTTGGATTTAAAGCATGTTGGTGGAATGACGGATTGGGATACACATACACTGCTGGTTATACTGGTGCTGTTTGGGGATGGCAAGCTGGAACTAATGGTTCTTTGAATGCCTTCACAAACTTTGTTAAGCCTGGTGGAACCTTAGAAAATCCTCAGTATTATGCCATTGCGCTTATTATGAAAGGATTGTATTATCAAAGGTTTACGGATCATTTTGGAATGGTTCCTTATACTGAGGCATCTGATCCTAATATTGTAACTCCTGTGTTTGACGACCAAAAAACTATTTATAAAGGAATTATTGCAGATCTAGATGCTGCGATGACTTTGATTGGATCTGAAACTACGACAGGTTCGGGCCCACAATTGCTCACAGATAATGACTTATTCTTTAATGGGAATATGCAGGACTGGAAAAAGTTAGCAAACAGTTTAAAACTTAAGTTAGCTTTAAGAGCCCACGGCGCTACAGGTGAGGATTTCTCTGTTGCTGCTGCTACTCAAGCAATTGGTAATGTTCTTGGAGACAAGAATGCATTAGTTACAAGTGATAATGAAATTTCAACTTGGGGAAGCGCTTCCTACGGAGACATATGGCACCCATTCTATGGTGGAGGTCACTGGAATGTTGGATCAGTTTTAATAGATGTTTTAAGGGATAACAACGATCCTAGAATTTCTAAATTTGCTAAGCCAATTCAAGGAGGTACTTTTGAACTTACTCAACCAACAAGTGGACCAAATGTAGCTCTGTATGCTAAGCATGTAAAATTCTTAACAGACCACTTAAAAGCAGGTGGTATGACTATTACTGAAACAACAGCTGCTGACGGAACAGTTACAATTACAGTTCCAGAAAACACACATTATGTTGGACAGCCTACAAGGTTAAATAGTAAGATTAAACCTTATCTTCACACTAAATTATTTTCCAAGCCTGCTGACTACATAACTCAAGCTAAAAATCAAGGGAAGCCAATTGCTCCAAAGATTGTTATGACAGCTGCTGAATCACATTTAATGCTTGCAGAAGCTGCATTAAATGGAATTGGAAGTAATGCTAATACACATTATCAAAATGGCATCAAAAAATCCATGGAAATGTGGGGAGTTTCAGCAAGTGATATTACTACATTCCTTACTAACGAATCAATAGCTACTTTAAGTGGAACTACTGAACAAAAGCTAGGAATGGTTGCTACGCAAAGATGGATAGCACATTATACGGATGGTCTTGAAGCGTGGGCAGTAGCTAGAGACACGGGCTTTCCTCAAGAACTTCCAGGATTATCAAGTACAATTACCGATCAGGATATATATGTATTGGGTGATCTTAACGGTGTTTATCCGCAAAGAATGAGATATGGAGGAGATGCTTACAATAAAAACGGTGTAAATGTGAATGCTGCAAATGCTACACAAGGAGCTGACTTACAAGCTACTAAACTATGGTGGGCTAAGTAATTAATAATTTTTATTTTAAAAAAAAGGGGAATTAATTCCCCTTTTTTTGTGTTTATTTTTCTCATCATATTTTAAATTTTCATAATGTAATCTTCTGTTGTTAACTTAATTTGAAAATGATTATTTTTAGAAAGATGAAAAAAGAAAGATTTCGTTTAATCCTTTGGTTAGGGTTTGTTTTAATATTATTTGCATATTTTTTAAAAGTTAAACAAACAATTAATGATTATGAAGACAAAACTAATCATATAAATTCTGTTAAAAATATTATAGATTAATTCATTTAATATGGAAATAAGATTAGCAACAAGTCAAGATGTTGATAGAATTATTGAAATAACAAATGCATGTGCTAAGCACATGATCTCTCAAAATATTTTTCAATGGAATGATAAATATCCAAATAGAGAAATTTTTAGTGAAGATATTTTAAATGAATGTTTATACGTGATCATAACAAACAATGAAGTAATAGGTTGTTTGTGTATTTCTAATGAAATGGATGAAGTTTATAAAAAAGTCAAATGGTTAACCAAAAATGACAAAAATATTTACTTACACAGATTGGCTATCCATCCTAACTTTCAAAGCCAAGGTTTTGCATTAAAACTTATGGACTATGCTGAGAAATATGCATTAGAAAATGGATACGATTCTATTAGGTTAGACACATTTAGTGGAAACAAAAAAAACAACAGATTTTATTTTTTGCAAGGTTATAGCAAATTAGAAAAAATATTTTTTAGACAACAAAGTGATTTGCCTTTTTATTGCTACGAAAAGATTTTATAAATAATAATATAATAATTGATAAAGAATTAAGGAAACATTAACTTTCCCCACTCAATGGACCTATAAATGAACAGTTTTTTAAATATTGAGATTGAAGACGGTAAAAAAATTTACTTTTCATCTGACAACCATCTTGGTGCCCCAAACCACAAAGATAGTTTAGAAAGAGAAAAAAGATTCGTTAAATGGCTTGACTCAATCAAAATGGATGCGTCTGTAATTTTTTTACTTGGGGATTTATTTGATTTTTGGTTTGAATATAAAAAAGTTGTCCCTAAAGGTTTTATAAGAGTGTTGGGAAAATTAGCAGAGTTGTCGGATTCAGGAATTACTATGTTTTTTTTTGTAGGAAATCATGACATGTGGATGAATGGATATTTTGAAAAAGAATTAAATATTAAAGTATTTCATAAACCTCAAAAATTTATAATTAATAATAAAAGTTTTTTAATTGGACACGGAGATGGACTAGGGCCAGGGGATATTGGCTTCAAACGAATGAAGAAAATTTTTAAAAATTCTTTTTCAAAATTTTTGTTCAGATGGATCCATCCCGATCTTGGTGTGAGAGTTGCACAATACCTTTCTACAAAAAATAAATTGCTTTCAGGTAAAGAAGATGTAGTGTTCATGGGAGACGAAAACGAATGGCTTGCTCAATATTGTAAGAAAATATTACTCAAAGAAAATTTTGAATTTTTTATATTCGGACACAGGCACCTCCCTCTCGATATTAAAATTTCGGAATACTCTAGATATATCAACTTGGGAGACTGGATCTCTTATTTTTCCTTCGCTGTTTTTGATGGAAAGGATATTGAGTTAAAGTTTCATAAAAATGATATTTAGTATTTTATGCTAGAGAAATCATCTAAAAAATTAGAAAAGACTGTTCTTGTTGGAATAGTCACAAAAAATCAGTCGGAAAATATTTTAAAAGAATATTTAGAAGAACTAAGCTTTCTTACTTTCACTGCTGGAGGTATTGTTATCAAAATAATCACTCAGAAAATGGAGTCTCCTGATCCAAAATTTTTTTTAGGAAAAGGTAAAATGGATGAGCTCTATGCTTATAATAAAAGCAATGATGTAAGTTCAGTAATTTTTGATGACGAATTAAGTCCAGCTCAGCAATTAAACATAGAAAAATTTTTAAAATGTAAAATTATTGATAGAACAGGCCTCATACTTGATATTTTTGCTCAAAGAGCTAAAACTAGCTACGCAAAAAACCAGGTTGAGCTGGCTCAATACCAGTATATTTTACCTCGCCTTAAAGGTCTTTGGACTCACTTAGAAAGACAGAAAGGTGGTATTGGCATGCGTGGCCCCGGTGAAACAGAGATCGAGACAGACAGAAGAATTGTTAGGAACAAAATAAATTTATTGAAAAAGAAATTAGTTTCAATTGATAAGCAAATGTCGACTCAAAGAGGCAACAGAGGATCCCTAGTAAGAGTATCACTTGTAGGATATACAAATGTTGGGAAATCTACTTTGATGAACTCGCTTTCAAAAGCTAATGTTTTTGCTGAAGATAAGCTGTTTGCTACATTAGATACGACTGTGCGAAAAGTAGTTGTCGAAAACATGCCTTTTTTACTCACTGATACTGTTGGATTTATAAGAAAATTACCAACTCAGTTAATAGACTCCTTTAAAAGCACTTTAACTGAAATTACAGAAGCAGACTTACTAGTTCATGTGATTGATATTTCACACAGTAATTTTCAAGACCATATCAATTCTGTAAACTTTATATTAAATGAAATTAAAGCTGACCAAAAACCTGTTTTATTGGTATTTAATAAGATTGATAAATATAAAAATGATAAAGAGAATATCAAAGATGTTTTTGATATTGAGTATGAAGATAAAAGTTTGGAAAAATTAAAAAATAATTTAACAAAATCCCTTGAAAAGAGACCTTATTTTATTTCCGCATTAAATAAAACAGATATTAATAAATTAAAAAAGGAATTATATAAAAAAGTAAGAGAAATACACATTACTAGATTCCCTTACAACGCATTTTTATATCCAGATGTAAACTAAAATTTTAAATTAATACCAAGACCTAATACTTCTCTAATTTGAATTTTTTCTATTTCATTATCGTCATAAACAAATTGAAAAATTAAATTGGTAGTTATAAATTTATTTATTTGCATGACAATACCTAAAGTATAATCAAAATCAATATTCTTCGGTCTATACAAATAGTCTGAGTAAAGGCTTAAGCTATTTTCTACAACTATGTTTTCATAAATTTCTTTTTTAAAAAAAGAACGAAATGATGCTCCAAGTTCGAATCTACTATTGCCATTTTGCGTTACTCCAAAATAAGTTTGCCCCTCTTTCAAATTTCTAGTAAAGAATTTATTTACTAAAACTAATTTTGCTGTCATTGGAGCAAAATTTGCCCAAAATCTTGATCTCTTTTCCAATACAAACCAACTCCTAGTAATATGTTAGCAGGAGAAAAAAAACGTGATTTTTCAATTCTAATATTTTTACCCTTGCTATCTTTTCCATAGTTATAGCCTTTGGCAAATTGTGTTTGAAAGTTAAAAAAACTAGAGTAACTCCATTTGCCAATTAAATTATTATTAAATTTTTTGCCAATTACAGAGTGAATTTCTAATCGGTCATCTGTTTTTCTTAAAAATTCATTCCCACCTGTTTTATTTAAGCCAAAAGCGCTTTGAATCTTTGTATCCCATGCCCACCCATTTTCATAATAATTAATATTATAGTTAATCTTAATAGTTCCAGACACGTTACTTTGCCCACCAGAGGACCAGTTACTGAAACTGGATTGATTTCCAAGAAAAATTAAATCTCCATTTTTTTTCCATGTAGAATTAATGTCTAAACTGTCTGTTTTTTCTTGCGATAAACTAAACAATGAAATAAATAAAACGGTTAGATTTAAAATGGAGTTTTTCAAAATCAAATTTTATGATTTTCTAAAAATTGGAACTGACGAACATGCTTCACCAAACATTATTCTTTTAGCTATGGGTTGAAGTCTATCAATTAGGAAAGCATAAGAAGCTTTTGGAATAGTTTTTTTTGAACACCCTTTTATTATTATTGACTTATTTACAAAATCTGATAAATCCAATTCGTATATATGTCTTCTGATTATTAAATGCTCCATTATTTCCTCTGAACAAATATAATTTTCAATTTTCAATTTTTTTAAAGATGTCGAAATTAGCATGTAAGCCCAGTCAGGAATTATAGCGCTATTAGTACATTGGATGCAAACAATTTTTCCTATGTACTTTCCCCAATTGTGGTTTTTGACTAATTCTCTAAAGTCTTTCTCAATTAGTATTAAATCATCTTTTAGCCAATCCTTAATATCAAAAACGATTCTGGGAAGATTAGGGATTAATAAATCCAAATCAATAGTTTTTAAACTGCTGTTTTTAACTCTATTTAAGGGGTCTTTAATCATCTATAAAAATCCAAGTTCTAATTTAGCTTCTTCACTCATCAGATCTCTATTCCACGGAGGTTCGAATGTTAATTCTACTTTTGCTTCTACTATTTCTGGTAAAGATTTTACTTTCTCCTCAACTTCCAAAGGCATAGATTCTGCAACTGGACAATTTGGAGTGGTTAAAGTCATTATAATCTTTACATGGTTGTCTTCATTGATAAGAACATCATAAATTAAACCAAGTTCGTATATATCGACTGGAATTTCTGGATCATAAATTGTTTTAAGTGTCCTTACTATTTTTTCACCAAGTTCTTCGGAGTTCATTCTTTTGATTTTATTTATTACTATATGCTAATGCATAATATTTCATTTGCTTAATCATGGAAACTAAACCATTGGCTCTTGTTGGCGAAAGATGTTCTTTTAAGCCTATTTCATCAATATATGAAAAATCAGCTTTTAAAACATCTAATGGTGATTGATTTGAGAACACTCTAAGTAAAAGAGCTGCTATCCCTTTTGTTATAATTGCTTCGCTGTCAGCACTATATATTATTTTACCATCTATTAACTCTGCAAAAAGCCAGAGCTTACTTTGACATCCTTTTATTAAATTGGAATCTACTTTATTTTTTTTGTCAATTAATTGAATTGATTTTCCAAGTTCAATCATGTGTTCATATTTTTGTATCCAATCTTCAAAAAGCAAGAATTCTTCAACAATTTCATCTTGAATTTCCTTTATTTTCATAAAAAATATTATTGATTAAAGATACAAATTACCTTAACATGGACAGAGCCACCTTTAATGATTCGTAGAGCTTGTCAATTTCTTCTTTTGTATTATAAAATGATAAGGAAACTCTTACGGTTCCAGAAATACCAAAATAATCCATTATCGGTTGAGCGCAATGTTGACCTGTTCTTACAGCAATTCCAAATTTATCCAAAAGTGTTCCAATATCATAAGCGTGAATTCCGTCAACATTAAAAGAAATTACACTGGTTTTCTTTATAAAATCACCATATATTTTTAAACCTTGAATAGTCTTTAATTTTGTTGTAGCATATTCCAAAAGAGAGGACTCATAAGAATCGATGTTATCAAAACCGATACTATTTAAATAATCTAATGCAACACCAAAAGCAATTGCACCCGCAACATTTGGTGTACCTGCCTCGAATTTGTGAGGAAGATCAGCGTATGTGGTCTTTTCAAAAGTAACCTCCGAGATCATTTCCCCTCCACCTTGGTAAGGAGGCATTTTTTTTAGCCATTTTTCCTTTCCATAAAGCATTCCTATCCCTGTTGGTCCACACAATTTGTGAGCGGAAGTAGTATAAAAGTCAACATCTAATTTTTGCAAATCTGTTTTGAAATGTGCAGATGCTTGTGCACCATCTACTAAAACAGCTGCACCCACCAGATGTGCCATCTTAATTATTTTATTTATTGGATTTACTGTTCCTAGTGCATTGGAAACATGGTTGACAAAAACAAGTTTTGTTTTGTTACTTAACAAAGAACCGTAAAAATCCATATCTAGTTCACCATTTTTATTGATTGGAATTACATTGATTTTGACTCTATTTTTTTCTGCCATCATCTGCCATGGAACTATATTGGAGTGGTGCTCAAGACCAGAAATAATAATTTCATCATTTTCATTTAAAATGTCTTGAAAGCCATTAGCAACTAAATTTATAGAATGTGTAGTTCCTGAGGTTAAAATAATTTCATGAGAACTTTTAACGTTGAAATGATTCTGTATTTTTCTTCTAGCTGCTTCGTAAGCGTCAGTTGCCTCCTGACTGACTGAATGAACTCCTCTGTGAATATTTGAGTTGTAGTTTTTGTAATAATCAACTATTGCGTCAATTACTAAATTTGGTTTTTGTGATGTAGCAGCATTATCCAAATAAATAAAATTATTTCCGTTTACTTTTCTTTGCAGAATGGGGAAATCACTTCTTATTTTATTTATATCAAATCGCATTTTATAAATCGAAACCTAGGCTAACTCCTAGTTTTTTTGCTATTATTTTTTTTACATTATGTTTAAGTTCAGGAATATTAACACTTTCTAATACATTATTGGCAAAGGCATAAGTGAGAAGTGCTTTGGCTTCTTTTTTAGGGATTCCCCTTGCCCTTAAATAAAATAATGCGTCTTGGTCTAACTGTCCAACCGTACATCCATGCGAACATTTTACATCGTCTGCAAAAATCTCTAATTGTGGCTTGGAGTTGATAGTTGATTTCTCATCCAAAAGTATGTTATTGTTCTGTTGAAAGGCATTAGTTTTTTGTGCTATCTTGTCAACAATGATTTTACCATTAAAAACTCCAGTTGATTTTCCGGAAAAAATCCCTTTATAATCTTGGTGGCTTTCACAATTGGGGTTTGCATGATGAACAAGCGTGTGATGATCTACTAATTGATCGTAATCAATTATTGTGACTCCTTTCATCGTTGAATTTATGGATTTATCATTTTGATAAAAATTTAAATTATTTCTTGTTAATTTTCCGCCAAATGAAAAGGTATGTACTTTAACATCACTATTATTTTTTTGAGAAATATAAGTGTTGTCAACAAGACTAGAGCTGATTACATCATTTTGAATTTTATAATAATCAATGTTAGCGTTTTTTTGAGCAAATATTTCCGTAACACAGTTAGTAAAGATTGGATTAGAAGTTAAGCTTTGATGTCTTTCAATGATTTCAATTTCTGAATTTTCTTCCACAACTATCAAATTTCTGGGCTGTAACATTAAAGCAGCTTCGTTTCCAGTAGCAAAATGAATAATTTCAACAGGCTTTTCAAGAATCGTGTTTTTGGGTAAATGAATGTACACACCCTCTTTGGAAAAAGCAGTATTTAATGAAGTTAGTGAATCCTCAGAGTTTGTAGATTTGTTAAAAAATTCATTTATAATTTTTGAATATTTTTTTTTGTTTAATGCGGCAGACATTATACAAATGTCAATTCCATCATGACTAGTTTGAGAAAGAAAAGGATCAAAAAATCCGTCTACAAAAATAATTTTGTATGATTCAATATTATCTATAAAGTATTCTTTAACTTTTTTAAAGTCAATTACATTTTTGTTTTTTGAAAAAACAGTGTAGTCTTCTTTTATTATCCTGTTAAGTGAGGTGTATTTCCAGTTTTCTAATTTTCTGTTTGGGAAACCTAATTCTTCAAACTTTTTAATTGCACTTGTTCTAATTGTATGAACAGGGGAATTAATGTCCGTATCCAATTCAAATGCTAAAAAAGATGATATTAATTTTTCTGTTAATTGCATTTTTTTTTATTTAATCCAATCATAACCTTTTTCTTCAAGTTGAAGAGCAAGTTCTTTTCCACCAGATTTGACAATTTTACCGTCGTACAATACATGCACATAATCAGGGATAATATAATCTAAAAGTCTTTGATAATGTGTAATAACTACTATTGCATTATCCTTGTTTTTTAATTTATTTACTCCGTTTGCTACAATTTTTAAAGCATCAATATCTAGTCCAGAATCTGTTTCATCTAAAATAGACAGGCTTGGTTCTAACATTGCCATCTGAAAAATTTCATTTCTTTTTTTTTCTCCTCCAGAGAAGCCTTCATTTAATGATCTAGAAAGAAACTTAGAGTCGATTTCGAGGAGCGCGGCCTTATCTCTAATTTTTTTTAGCATTTTATTAGCTGGCATTTCATTTTCGCCACGAGCTTTCAAATTAGAATTTATCGATGTTTTAATAAAATTTGTGACAGTAATACCAGGGATTTCAATTGGATATTGAAACGAGAGAAAAATTCCTTTATGAGCTCTTTCTTCAGGGGCTAATTCGATAATGTTTTCTCCTTTAAATAATATGTTCCCTTTATCTATGTCGTAAGATTCGTTTCCAGCAATTGCAGAGGAAAGTGTGCTTTTCCCAGAACCATTAGGTCCCATTATTGCGTGAACTTCACCGGCTCTAACATCCAAATTAATTCCATTTAAGATTGCCTTACCTTCAACACTAACATGTAAATTGTCTATTGATAACATTTTTTGATTTTAATAATTTAACCAACTGATCCTTCTAAGGAAATTTCTAATAATTTTTGTGCTTCAACAGCAAACTCCATGGGAAGTTTATTTAAAACTTCTTTACTAAATCCGTTTACAATTAATGCAATTGCTTTTTCTGTATCAATTCCTCTTTGATTACAATAAAAAATTTGATCCTCTCCAATTTTACTAGTAGAGGCTTCATGTTCAATCATTGCAGTATTATTTTTTGCTTCAATATATGGAAATGTGTGGGCTCCACATTTATTTCCCATTAGTAAAGAATCGCATTGTGAAAAGTTTCTTGCATTATCTGCTTTGCTGTTTACTTGGACTAAGCCTCTGTAGCTGTTGTGTGATTTGCCAGCGGAAATTCCTTTTGAAATTATTGTACTCTTGGTATTTTTACCAATATGGATCATTTTGGTTCCAGTATCTGCTTGTTGATAATTATTAGTGACAGCGATAGAATAGAATTCTCCAATACTATTATTTCCCTTAAGAATGCAAGAGGGGTATTTCCAAGTGACAGCAGATCCAGTTTCGACTTGTGTCCAGGAGATTTTTGAATTTTCATGGCAAATACCTCTTTTAGTTACAAAATTATATACACCTCCTTTTCCATTTTTGTTTCCCGGGAACCAGTTTTGAACTGTTGAATATTTAATTTCAGCATTATCTAAGGCTATAAGTTCAACAACGGCAGCATGTAGTTGATTTTCGTCTCTTGAAGGGGCTGTACAACCCTCAAGATAGCTTACATAACTGTTTTCATCTGCTATGACTAATGTTCTTTCAAATTGTCCTGTTCCAGCTTGATTAATTCTAAAGTATGTTGAAAGCTCCATTGGGCATTTTACCCCCTTTGGTATGTAACAAAAGGAACCGTCAGAGAATACTGCAGAATTTAGAGCACTGTAGAAGTTGTCTTTGGGTGGAATAACGCTTCCAATATATTTTTTTACAAGATCTGGGTACTCCCGAATAGCTTCAGAGATAGAACAAAATATAATCCCTTTTTTTGAAAGTGTTTCTCTAAAAGTGGTAGCTACTGAAACAGAGTCGACCACGATATCTACTGCAACTCCAGTTAATTTTTTTTGTTCATTAACTGAAATGCCGAGTTTATC
>MDTG01003457.1_pt1 | contig 14319 bp, 11 predicted proteins | sample 811421 | NCBI WGS metagenome assembly MDTG01 (sample SAMN05326645, study PRJNA326480) | marine metagenome | isolation source: seawater | place: Pacific Ocean: South East | collected 2011
AGCTGAAAACGCAGCGAAAGAAGCAGGCTATTTAATTAGCTCGTATATTGACAGGTCTGTGCAAACGTCTTTTGAAGCTGCCGGAAGTAGCGCTGCATCTCAAGTGGTCACAGAAGTCGACCATCTCTGTGATGCTTTAATCAGGAAACACTTGTCAGGCAGTGTCATTGAATACGACCTTGCACTACTAACCGAAGAACAAGAAGATGACAAACAACGCCTTCAAAAAGATTACTTTTGGTGTATTGACCCACTAGATGGAACCCTAGCGTTTATTGAAGGTATTCAAGGCTACGCAGTGTCTATCGCTTTGGTCTCTAATAGTGGGGAAGCAGTTATTGGCGTTGTTTTTGACCCCGCCAATAAGGTTTTATATTCAGCGATAAAAGGGCAAGGAGCCTTTCGAAATGGCAATGTTTGGTCATTACCTGCTACTCCAGTGACACCAAATAAAATCACCATCCCTATAGATAGAAGTCTGCTTGCTCGAGAAGATTTTAAAATTCTGGAAAATTCACTCTCTTCAACCCTTAAAGAAAATGGCTATAATGAGCTTCAATTTTGCCATCATGCTGGGGCTGTGATGAATGCCTGCTGGGCCTTAGAACAGACGCCATCCTGTTATTTCAAACTTCCTAAACCACAACAAGGTGGCGGCAGTCTTTGGGACTTTGCTGCGACAAGTTGCCTTTATCAAGCCCTAAATCTCCCCGTATATGACGCCTTCGGGAAAAACCTAGACCTGAATAAAGCACATACGACTTATATGAATGAATCAGGCGTAATTTTTGCCAGTTCATTTGAATTAGTTAAAATAATACAAACATGGATACCTACAGATTAAATAGCGATTTGCTCAACATCATCATGTTCATACATTCAAAACGTGACATATCAAAACAATCCAGTATTCTGTTCATTGCAGATAACGATAATAACAAGCTGATGTCTTACATTCTTTCGTAAAAAAGAAATGAAAGACTTTCAAATAAGAATATCTATCAGGTAAAGGAACCACCTTCTATGGCAAAAAAAACCAGTAAATTTCTTGTTGGCGCGTTGGAAAGTTGTGACCTACCCGACCTTGGTATCAGTAACATGCCTGTCAGAGTAGATACGGGTGCGACAACATCCTCATTGCATGTCGATAATATTGAAGAATTCGAAAAAGACGGCAAAAGCTGGGTACGTTTTGATATCCACCCAGACATTCATAACGTTGAAAACATAGTCACCACAACTGCTCGTTTAAGCAGTAAAAAAACGGTTAAAAGCTCTACCGCAGACAAAGAAAGGCGCGCAGTGATCAAAACAAACTTTAGTTTAGGCGACCAAACATGGAAGATAAAACTAACCCTAACAAACCGTTCAACCATGTCTTACTTAATGTTATTGGGCAGAGAAGCGATGCAAGATCGAATTATTGTCGACCCAAGTGTTGAATTTCTTGCATCCGAAAGAATATAGCGCCCACTTAAATTCAATACTGTTTGTGTTGATTAATGCAAACACCTCATAAAGAGATCTTATTATGAAATTAGCCATTTTATCCTGCGGTCCAAACTCATATAGCACCCAACGTTTAAAAGAAGCCGCAGCCCAACGCGGCCATACGGTCAAAGTTCTAAATACACTAAAATTTGCGATCGACTTACAAAAAGGCTCTCCTGACCTTTATTACAGACAGAAGCCATTAAGTGATTACGATGCAGTACTGCCTCGTATTGGCGCTTCAATTACTTATTACGGCACGGCAGTTGTTCGTCAATTTCAAGAAATGGACGTATTTTGTGCCAATACAGCACATGGCATTAGTAATTCACGCGATAAACTACGTAGCCTTCAAATTCTAAGCCGCCACCATATAGGAATTCCTCAAACGACGTTTGTACGCGATAAACGTGACGTCTTGCCTGCTATTCAACGCGTAGGTGGCGCACCGGTTATTATTAAATTGATTGAAGGTACACAAGGTATCGGTGTGCTGTTGGCGGAATCAGTCACCGCTGCAGAATCAATTATTGAATTACTACAAAGCCAAAAACAGAATGTATTGATACAAAAATTTGTTGCTGAAAGTAAAGGCAAAGATATACGTGCCTTTGTTGTCGGTGACCGCGTTGTCGCCGCCATGCGCCGCGTTGCTCAAGGGCAAGAGTTTAGAAGTAATGTGCACCGAGGTGGGGTCGCCGAAGCCGTTGAATTCCCTCCAGAATACGTCGAAACAGCTGTGCGAGCCACGCAAATAATGGGTTTACGCGTTGCCGGTGTCGACATGTTGGAAAGTGCTACGGGGCCGCAAATAATGGAAGTAAACTCCTCTCCTGGCTTAGAAGGCATCGAATCTTGCACAGGCTTAGATGTTGCTGGCGCAGTCATTGAGTATATCGCGGCACAAGTAGATTTCCCTGAAATAGATGTGCGCCAAAGGCTAACGGTCAGTAAAGGTTATGGCGTCAGTGAAATTTATGTGCCTGAAGGGTCAAAATTTGTAGGTAGTACAATCGAAGGCACTAATCTTCGTGAGCAGGATATCAATGTACTGACACTCTATCGCGGCCATAAAACTATTCCAAACCCAAAACCACAGCGGGTCTTAGAAGCCAAAGATAAGTTACTATGCTTTGGAAAGTTAGAATCAATGAAAGGCATGATCCCTGCTAAAACCAGAAAAAGACGTCGTCCAGACATTTCAGACTTACCTTCCGACTTACCAGAAGGTTCAGGCGAAGGCGATGTTTAGCTTAAACCAAAAAACATGCCCACGCTGTCGATGGCCGGTGGCTGACGTAAGTCTTCGGTAGGATCTGAGGTGCTTGGTCATATTTCAGATGATGATACAGAGCGAATCACTCAAGGTTTTCGATATCAATGTTAAGATGCGCAAGGGCGATATGACTTTTATCGGAACGCTCGAGTTAATTCCAGACCTCAGAAGCCATTGTAAAAATGGCTTTATTATCATGTTTTTCTAACTCGAATAATCAAGCTATTACTTCTACAACAAAGTTTTTGGTTATATAGATAATACTGCAAGAACTTGTTCAAAAGAGAGTGTTATTCTCTTTTCAGAAACTTCGAAACTTTCACATAAAAACTAAAGCTTAGTTATCTTCAATTCAGTTTTAATTCAGTTTCACTCTATAAAGTTATCGCAATTCACCTTTAAAGGAGCGTGGCGATGACAAATGATATTCAAAATTCGATACCCTCAGAAAAATTAAATGAGATTTCTGTGTGGGACCCACTTGTACGATTTTTCCACTGGTCACTCGTGGCTGCATTTTTTATTGCCTATATCACTGAGGAAGATTTTCTAACAATCCATTCTTGGGCTGGTTATACGATACTGGGTTTATTAGCTATCAGAATTTTTTGGGGCTTAATTGGCAGCAAACATGCCCGTTTTAAAGATTTCGTTTTCAGACCAAAGCATATAGTCCAGTTTTTAAAAGATACACTTTCCCTTAAAGCGAAACGTTATATCGGCCATAACCCTGCGGGTGGCGCCATGGTTGTGTTACTGATATTAAGTTTGTTTATAACTACATTTAGCGGTTTGATTATTTTTGGGATAGAAGAATCTCAAGGACCACTTGCATCTTGGCTTTCAGGAACAAGCCATTCTATTGGCGATATTTTCGAAGAAATTCATGAGTTTTTTGCAAATTTCACATTATTTCTAGTGGGTGTTCATGTTCTCGGAGTATTAGTTGAAAGCCTGATTCATCGAGAGAATCTGGTTTCTTCCATGATTAATGGCAAAAAAAGATGTAATAAAAACAATGAGTAATTCCTTTTTTTCACCGTAAGTTTAAGCAGAACAGAGGTTATTAGAATGCGTAATGTCAGATATATAAAAATTGTGGCGGTTTATCTATTAATTGTTTTCAGCTCTCAAACTTTCTCTGCTGATCAAGAAATATTACTAAATAAGTATATTCAAGAAGGAGCATCTTCATTTAGCGCTGAAAGGGGAAAAAAATTATGGTTTAGCGTAAATAAAGGTAAAGCCCCCTTTAATGAAAGAAGCTGTACTTCCTGCCATACACAGGACTTAAAAAAGACAGGGAAACATATTCGTACCAATAAGCCTATTGACCCAATGGCGCCAAGTATAAACCCGAATAGTCTAAGTAACTCTAAGAACGTCGAAAAATGGTTCAAACGAAATTGTAAATGGACCCTAGGAAGAGAATGTAGCGTTCAAGAGAAAGGCGACATTATTACCTACATACAAGGACATTAAACATATCTAATCACAGGTAATCTTTATGAAAAAATATATTCTGAAATCTACATTATTTACCTCCACTCTTTTAACCATTGCTCTCGTGCTTTTAAATAATCAGAAAGCATTGAGTGACGATGACCACTACAAGGAGCGTTTGTTTGATTTTTCCGGTTTTAGGACAACAGATGTTGTTCCAGTCGACGATCCAGTCTACCAAGAAGAGTGCGGAAGCTGTCATATGGCTTATTCGCCAGGACTACTGCCTTCGGACTCATGGAAAAAAGTGATGTTTGGTTTGGAGAATCATTTTGGTGATAATGCAGAACTTGATGCCGATACGAGTAAGGAGATACTAAATTACCTTCTTGAGAATGCGGCAGATAATTCGCAATATCGACGGTCTCAGAAATTTGCTCGCACATTTGATAATAAAGTAGTCGACAGAATTACATTAACGCCTTACTTTATTAGAAAGCATGATGAAATCCCAAAACAGTTTTTTACAGACAACCCTAAACTAAGTAGTTTTAGCCAATGTAGCCAGTGCCATCAAAATGCAGATAAAGGCAGCTTTGACGAGGATGAGGTAACGATTCCTGGCATTGGTCGCTGGGATGATTAGTTGGACGCAGAAAAATGATCAGAGAATTAATAACTAAAGTAAGCCCACGTTTAACCACTTATTTTATTATTTTAATAATATTTTTTTCTATGAGCATATCTGCCGATGACTATGATCATGATAAAGCAAGAAAGTTAGTTCAATCAGGCGATATCCTTCCATTGGAAACAATACTTGAAAACCTTAAAAAAAGAAGCTCTGGTCATATTCTGGAAGTAGAAATGGAGCGTAAAAAAGGTAGATTCATTTATGAGATTGAACTGGTCGATGACCAAGGTGTAGTTAAAGAATTTGTCTTTGATGCTTCGAATGGTAAGTTACTAAAAGAAAAGGTTGAAGATTAGATTATGCGTTTATTGTTGGTTGAAGATGATGCCGATTTAGCAAATTCTCTTCGTAAAGATCTTGAACGTGCTGGCTATGCTGTTGATTTAGCTGATAATGGTATTGATGCAGAGTATGCAGGTAAAGAGTCTATTTATGACATCGTTATTCTTGATTTAGGGCTGCCGAAATTGAACGGCTTAGAGGTCTTATCACGATGGCGTAAAGCTGGATATAAGATGCCTGTCATTATATTAACAGCTCGTGATAATTGGCATGAGCGAGTCGATGGTTTTCAAGCTGGCGCAGATGACTACCTCGGTAAACCTTTTCATATTGAAGAGTTGTTGGCTCGTTTAAATGCCGTTTTGCAAAGAGCGCATAACAATGCGCCATCAGAGCAGTATAAAAAATTTGGCCTAATGCTTGATAGCTCAAAACAAACAATCATGACAGAGGACGGGTTAACACATACTTTGACTGGCGTTGAATTTCGCCTCGTCCGTTACTTTATGCTTCATCCAGGAAAAATATTATCAAAAACCGTACTTACGGAGCATGTATATGATTTTGACTCTGATAAAGACAGCAATGTCATAGAAGTCTATGTAAAACGCTTACGTAACATTATTGGTAAGGACCGCATCGAAACTCGACGGGGTCAAGGCTATATTTTCAAGGATACAGAATGATGCGTTCTCTGGAAGGGAAATTAAGTGCGGGACTTTTCATCAGTTTGATTACGGCTTTTGTCATATTTTGGGTATTTGTCAGTTTTAGTATCCGATATTTAACAGAAGAGTATATCTACACTCGTCTGGCTCATGATAGCGAAACACTTTTAAGCGTTTTTATTAAAAACGCCTCGAATCCTGAAAAAGATACTGCGAGACTGGGTTCAGTCTATCAACAGCCATTTTCAGGGCACTATTATCAAATAAATATAGGCGAGCAGTCTATTCGCTCGCGTTCACTATGGGATCAAAGTCTTGATTTACGTGTTGATGAAAGTAAGCAGATTGAACAACTTTATGCGCCAGGACCTCAACAACAGAATCTGCTTATACTTGTCAGCCATTATATGAAAAAGGATCAGAAAATACTCATTGCCGTAGCTGAAGATTTTACACCAGTTGAAGATTCAATTAGCTCATTTCAATTATATTTTACTTTCAGCATGATCGTGGTCTTGGCTCTGCTCGTTGGGCTTCAAGTAGGTATTATTCGACGAGGATTGACACCACTGATCAAATTACAAGAAGACCTTAAAGAATTAGAAAGAGGTAATATTCGACGTTTGGAAACACATGTTCCTAGTGAGTTAAGCACTCTCGTAATGGAAATAAATGATTTACATTCAGCTTTAGAATCAAGATTATTGAGACATCGGAATGCCTTGGCAGACTTAGCGCATACTCTCAAAAAACCTCTGACTGTTATCCAACAGCTATCTAAAGATCCAAACTTAGAATCGCTTCCAGAAATTAGAGCGGTCCTAGAAAGGCAGGCGATTACTACGAAACAGTTAACACAAAGAATCTTAAATCGAGCAAGACTCGCAGGAACTATTCAAGCTGAAAGACCTTTCGATTATAAAAAAGATTTATCAGGATTAATTGATACGCTAAAGATGATGTATCGAGACAAAGCTATAAATATCAAAACTGAAATACTCACAGAGAATCAATGTCAATTTGACCGAGAAGATATTTTGGAATTGCTAGGCAATCTCTTAGATAATGCTTGCAAGTGGGCAAGTCAAAAAGTGACCATTAAAATAAGTCAGTCACAGACATTAAATTTTATTATCGAAGATGATGGGCCGGGCGCACCAGAAAGCAGTTTGCATGCACTTAATCAACGCGGCGTTAGGTTAGATGAAACCGTAGAAGGTCATGGCTTAGGACTCGCTATCGTTAGCGATATTGTAAAACATTACAATGGTATAATTAGCTATGGGAAATCTGCCCATCTTGGAGGGTTCCAGGCAAGCATTGACTTGCCCTTAAGGTAGACGTCATTTCAAAAAAATACTTTAGACTCAATGAAACTCATCAATTGGTTCTCCGCAACATACTGGTTAAGCCTATATAATAGCCGTGTAGCTTAGGCTAAATCGGCCATGAGTACTTTGAAAGCTGAAAAAGCGGCTGACGTTCTATTATCCACGCCCAACTTACTAAAAATTTGCTCTAGATGCTTGTTCACTGTTCTGGGACTCATTGACAAAATAGTACCAATTTCTCTATTGGTTTTACCTTTACTAATCCATAGAAGCACTTCTGCTTCACGTGTCGTGACTTTGAACTTGTCTTTTAATAGCTCTGTTTCACTCGGCCTATCTGGGTCAATGATGCGAAACAAATATTCATCATTACCTGTCTGACCAATGTATTTGAAATGTAATTCTTTGCCGGGGGTTTGCACGGCTAATACTTTATCTTTGTTGTAACGTTCATCAAGAATAGTTGTGAGATAAGTCGGCAAGTCGTTTTCTAGCCAAGAAGCATTGACCCCCATTTGATTGAATAGTTGGTGTGCCATAGGCGTGCCCCATGAAAAACTGCCTTGTATATTACACGAAATCAAGTATTGACCCGCTGAATCTAGAGCCGCATATGCGCTTGAGGTGAGACGTGCGTTAGACAAATGCGCTCTAATTCGCGCGATTAACTGATCGGCAATAATCGGTTTTGTTAAGTAATCAACCCCCCCAGCTTCAAAGCCTTTTAATACACTTTCAGTATCGCTTAAACCGGTCATAAAAATTACCGGTATATGCGCTAAGTCGGAGTTTTCTTTCAAACGACGACACGTTTCAAACCCATCCATATTCGGCATAATGGCATCAAGAAGAATAACATCTGGCACAATATTACCTGCAATCATTAAGGCTTGCTCGCCTTCTAACGCTACCAATACTTTTAAGCCAGCTTCATCTAGTGTGTCGTTTAACATACTTAGTGTTTCTGGCATATCATCTACAATTAATACGACATCCTTGTCTTTTATGTCGTGTGTTGTCATCGGAACCGCCCCAGTGCTTCAATAATACGTTCAAACTGAAAACCATTAACTAAGCCTCCTATCTTTTCAATAAATTCATGCGAGGCTTGTTTATGTTGCTTCATCATTTCAAGTTTTTGTTGTATGCCTTTTGCGTAGCCTATCTCAGAAAACCTAAGAAGCTCCTGAAGATGATGGATATCTGGTAGCTCTTCCAAGACTGCTAAGTCTTTTACTTTTTCTTTAATCGGCAGACCATTTTTTTTATATTCCCAATCAAGAACAAGATGCTTACCAATTAACTCCATAAGTGCCTGCAAACGTATTGGTTTGCAAAGGTAATCATCATGACCATAATCTACCCCTTCGTCAGCTGTCCCTTCACAGACATCAGCCGATACCATAATAATGGGCACAACCTTATTTTTTTCTCTTACTTTTGAAACGGTTTCCCAACCATTTAGACCAGGCATAGAAACATCCATTAACAACATATCTGGCGAACAGTCTGCGAGCATTTTAAGGCATGTTAAACCATCTTGCGCTTCGATGACGTCAAACCCTAATGGCGCTAAGATATCTGTTATTAACCCCCTAGCTGAAGGGTCATCATCCACAACCATGACTGTTTTTAAAGCGCCGTTATAGCCTTTAATCTCTTGCTTAACTTCAGGAATATCGACCGGTTCAGCAATGCTGGACAGCATCAAGGAAACTTTAAAAACACTTCCCTTCCCTAATTTACTGGTAATAGAAATATCGCCGCCCATAATTTCAGTCAGTAGCTTAGTGATCGTTAAACCCAAGCCTGTTCCTGAAACATAATTCATACCGGGTCGCCTAACACGCTCAAAGGGCGCAAATATTCTTTCCTGATCTTCTTGGTCAATCCCGCGCCCCGTATCAGAAACAACAAATTCTGCGACTTGACTTCGATACCTAACCGATAAAGTCACTTCTCCATCTTCGGTAAACTTCAAAGCATTAGATAGTAAATTGATAAGAATTTGACGAAGCCTTTGCTCATCGGCTTTCACATATTCTGGTAAGCGATCTAAACATTCATAAGTAAATACAATCCCTTTTGCTTTAGCTTGAAGTGCAAACATATTGACGATCTGATTTAAAAGCACCTCAATTCGAACTTGATTAGAATGCAAATCTAAGCGACCTGCCTCTATTTTAGAGATATCCAATAAGCCTTCGATTAAATCACCTAAATACTCACCGCTTCGTCTAATTGTACTGACTGCATTACGGCGACTTTCTGGAATATTTGGATCTTTATCGAGTAATTGCGCATACCCCAATACTGCATTTAAAGGGGTACGTAGTTCGTGACTGATGCCTGTGAGATACCTGCTTTTTGCTTGGTTAGCGGCCTCTGCATTTTCTTTTGCAGACTGAAGCGCCCGATCTGTTTTTTCGTGTGCTGATATTTCTTCTTCTAAACGATGTGTTTGTCTGTTTGTTTCTTCCTGCGCAACGCGTCGGCTATCGCTCACTAACACAAACAACCAAGCCATCACTCCACCAATGATAATCAAAATGAAAGAGACCTTTAACAATGCGGATGCTACCAGTTCTCCATCAACATGACTGTCGTGAACTATTTGAAAATAAATGAGCAGTAATAGGCCCGCAATAACCAACAAGATTAAGAAAAACAAACCCAAAAAATTACTAATCTTGGTGTTCAGTATAGAAAAAACAGAACTAGGTAATACCCTTCCTAACATAGATAACAATTGCTCAGAAAACTTTGACTTAGTTTTACATATGTCGTTGCACCGAGCATCTAAAGAACAACAAAGTGAACATATATGTCCTTCATAGGCAGGACAATGTGCCATATCTTCTGTTTCAAATTCATGCTCACAAATACAACACTTTAGAGATTCTGTCTGCGCAGGGTAAATGAGACTGGTACGTGCAATGTAATATTTACCCTTAGTAAACCATGCAATAAATGGCGCTAAAAAAAATGTCGCCACCAAGGTAATAAATGAAGATAAAGCCGCTGCCAGTTGACCAAAACTTCCTAAATGAGCACTCAAACCAATGATGGATGCCAAGAGCATAGAACCCACGCCGACAGGGTTAATATCAAATAAGTGCGCACGTTTAAATTCGATATGGTCAGGTCTTAAACCTAATGGTTTATTTATCACCAAATCGGCTACGAGTGTGCCTACCCAAGCTAAGGCAATAATGGCATACCCGCCTAAGATATCTTCCAAGACACGATAAATGCCTAACTCCATGAGCATTAAAGCAATCATGACATTAAACACCAACCAAACAACTCGACCAGGATGGCTGTGCGTTAAGCGCGAAAAGAAGTTTGACCAAGCAATAGAACCGGCATAGGCATTTGTCACATTAATTTTTAGCTGCGATAAAATGACAAATATACCCGCCAATGCCAAGGCTAAATCAGGCGAATTCGAAATATAACCAAAGGCTACTAAATACATATGTGCTGGGTCTGAAGCATTCTCAGCTTCAATACCATGACTTAATGCCAACACAGCTAAAAAGGAGCCTGCAAGAATTTTAAGCGCACCGACCACTATCCAACCAGGTCCGCCAGCCAATAGAGATACCCACCAACGGCATCGTTGCTTTTTATCGAGTGACGACTCATCGTAATTTGGAAGAAACCTTAAAAAATCAACTTGCTCACCTATTTGCGCCACAAGAGAGAACACAACCGATGCCGCCGCACCAAAAAGAAGCAAATCAAATACAGGCGCATTTGGGTCCGGAGTAACTTCGTAATTAACCCAGTCTGAAACAGAGTTGATATCTTGGTAAGCAATAAAGATAAATGGTAAAAGCTGAAGAATCACCCAGAATGGCTGGGTCCATAATTGAAAACGACTAATTAGAGTTATGCCATAAGTCACCAATGGAATGACCACCAACGCACACACTACATAGCCAATAGAAAGCGGTAAGCCAAGTGTTAGCTCTAACGCCATGGCCATAATAACCGCTTCTAAAGCAAAAAATATAAACGTAAAAGACGCATAGATAAGTGACGTAATTGTAGAACCAATATAGCCAAAACCTGCGCCACGAGTCAGTAAGTCTATATCGATACCATAACGCGCTGCGTAATAACTAATGGGGATACTTGTTAGAAAAATAATCAGTGCCACAACCATGATCGCAATCACAGCATTGGAAAAGCCATAATTCAGTGTAATAGCACCACCAATCGCTTCCAGAGCTAAGAAAGAAATAGCACCCAAAGCTGTATTAGAGACTCTAGCCGCTGAAAAAGTTCGGGCTTTTTTGGCAGTAAATCTTAATGCGTAATCTTCTAACGTTTGATTAGCGACCCACCGATTATAGTTCCGCCTGACACGGAAGACCTGCTGTTTCGCTTTCATTCACACATCTCTGTTAAGCAGTTGGACAACATTCCTATCAATTTCACCTTAGGAAAACCGACTGTTCACGACTTGTTTTCCACGAAAGGAAATGAAACACAAGCTAAACACTTAAGACTCATTAGTGAGTACAGCAATAATCCCGCCATCATTTAAAAATAAATGATTTAAAGAAGCATTTATTAGGTGCACACGACTTTAGCGCGAAATCTGTGAACGCAAAATAAGTCAAATGACTTACCCCTATGAGCCGATTGCTCCATTGTTGAAATTCTTCCAAATTCGGATACTGATCTCGTGACAGAAAGCCAAGGCTTCCGTCTCAAACCGTCTGAATACCTCACGTTACGTTGTATAGCCTTTTTAGGTCTCAACTAGCAGCGAGTAAATGAAAAAGTGAATGACTCAATGTTTTTAAAACAGAAAAGAGGAAGCGACATGACGCACGATAATTCAACATCATTGCAAGTAAAAAAACTGGGTCTCGAGATGCCCACCAAACGAAGATCTCTTCTAAAAACCATCGCGGCGCTCCCTGTCATGATGATGCTCTCTTACAGCTCACTTTCTGCTGCATCAGAGGTCAACACAACAGGATTAGCTGTAACAGATACAGAAGTTACCGTAGGTATTCTTCACTCCTTAACCGGCACCATGGCAATCAGTGAAACTGGTGCTCAAGAAGCAGAAAAGCTAGCAATTAAGCAGATCAACGATTCAGGTGGCATATTAGGCCGCCAAATCAAGATCATTCAAGAAGATGGCGCAAGTGACTGGCCTACTTTCGCCGAAAAAAGTAAGAAGCTTTTAGTGAGAGATAAAGTAGCTGCTGTATTTGGCGCATGGACATCTGCATCACGTAAAGCTGTATTGCCTGTATTCGAGAAAGAAAACGGCTTGCTTTATTACCCGACATTCTATGAAGGGTTGGAGCAATCTAAAAACGTAATTTATACAGGCCAAGAAGCCACACAGCAGATATTAGCTGGCTTGGATTGGGTTGCTAAAGAAAAGAAAGCTAAAACGTTTTACCTAATAGGCTCGGATTATATCTGGCCACGTACTTCAATGAAAATTGCTCGTAAGCATATTGAAAACGTATTAGGTGGAAAAGTTGTTGGTGAAGAGTACAAGCCTTTAGGTAATACGCAGTTTGGTTCTGTTATCAACAAAATTCGTTTGAAAAAGCCTGATGTTATCTATGCCGCAGTTGTGGGTGGAAGTAACGTTGCATGGTTCAAGCAGCTTAAAGCAGCGGGTATTACGTCCAAGAAGCAAACACTTTTAACTATCTCGGTTACAGAGGATGAAGTATTGGGTATAGGCGGTGAAAACCTTGAAGGTTTCTACTCGATCATGAAGTACTTCCAAAGCCAGGATAACCCAAACAACATCGCATTTGTTAAAGCTTTCAAAGAAATGTGGGGCGATGACAGTGTTATTGGTGATGTCACACAAGCAGCATACTTAGGCCCTTGGTTGTGGAAGGCTGCTGTAGAACGTGCCGGTTCATTTGATGTGGATAAGGTTGTTGCAGAGTCAGAAAAGGGTGATATCGAATTAACTACAGCTCCTGAAGGTTATGTGAAGCTACACGAAAATCATCATCTATGGAGTAAAGCGCGAGTGGGTCGTTGGAATAAAGACGGACAAGCTACCGTTGTTTATACCTCTGATCTGATTGAGCCGAACCCATTCCCTAAGGGTTACCAGTAAACCAAGCGTAAATAATACGATTTAGAGTGTTGAACAAAGCTAGCGGACTAACGGTCCGCTAGCCATTCAAATAGAAATACTAAGCTCATCATCTTTCATGGCAACAGATTTTAGATCTTTGTCCCCCATTTTGGAGATTTAATATGGATGGATATACTTCTAGCGAATTAGTCTCGATATTCGCCATGCAAGGATTCGCAGGCATTAGCCTATTCAGCGTACTCCTACTGATGGCACTCGGCCTCGCGATTATATTTGGACAGATGGGCGTGATTAACATGGCCCATGGTGAATTCATGGCAGTTGGTGCTTACGTCACCTACTTTTTGTCATTTGTAACGGAAACCTACTTTCCGGCACTAATGCCCTACTATTTCGTATTTGCCATCTTTGTGGCCTTTCTCGTCGCCGGTATCCTCGGATATTGTGCCGAGTTTCTACTGATCAGACACCTTTATGCAAGACCATTAGATACCTTATTAGCTACCTGGGGTTTAAGCCTCATCATGCAACAATCTTTCCGTTCGCTATTTGGCGCAAGAGAAGTCAGCCCGACTCTACCCGACTGGTTAATGGGATCATACCAACCCACTGAGATGATCGATATTCCAATTAACGGCATGTTTGTCTTAGGGCTCACAACTGTTGTGACGATTGGTGTGTTTTACCTAATGTTCAAATCTAAATGGGGGCTCCGCGTTAGAGCAACAACACAAAACCGTGTAATGAGTGGTGCCGTCGGTATTAATACCAAGAAAGTAGACCGTTACACATTTGCACTTGGCTGTGGCATCGCAGGCATAGCAGGCGCAGCATTTACTACAATCGCGTCAACAGGCCCAACAACTGGCACACTTTATATCGTCGACACCTTTATGGTGGTGGTATTCGGTGGTGCGGCAAGTTTATTTGGCACCATTGCTTCTGCTTTCTCTATTGCACAAGCGCAGTCAATTTTAGAGTTCTTTATCAGTGGTTCGATGGCCAAGGTATACACACTTTTTGCACTCGTCCTCATC
>MDTG01170661.1_pt1 | contig 14316 bp, 13 predicted proteins | sample 811421 | NCBI WGS metagenome assembly MDTG01 (sample SAMN05326645, study PRJNA326480) | marine metagenome | isolation source: seawater | place: Pacific Ocean: South East | collected 2011
GCAGGGCAAAGTAATTGGTGGCCACCTGCGCGCGGAGCAATACCAGTAAGTCCTGATAATTGGCCTGGGCGGCAAAATAGGCGGCGTTGGATGACTCGATGGCGCGGCTGTAGCGACCCCAGAAGTCCAGCTCCCAGCCAACATCGACACCGGCGCTGTATTGGGCGAAGTGACTGTCTTGCGGGTTGCTGCCACCAGACTGATTGCGGTCTATGTAGAACGCATCGGCACTGGCGATTCGGGCTTGCGGCAGGCTACCCGCCTGAGCGATGCCCAGGCGCGCGCGTGATTCAAGAATGCTCAGGCCGGCAATGCGCAGGCTGGAGTTGTGCGCATCGGCCTCGCTGATAAGGCGGTCGAGCAACGGGTCGTCAAACGCCGACCACCATTGCACATTGGCGGCCTGCGGCTGATGGTCGGTGACCGCGCTGATCGACTGACTGCTCCAGCCATCGACCCAGGGCTCGGTAGGCGATGTGAAATCAGGGCCAAGCTGGACACAGCCCGAGAGTACACAGCCATACAGCAGCGGCAGGGTAAATCGGGTGGGTCCAGTGAGCGCTGACTTGATGCGCTTACTGCGCATCCTGCTTAACGCTTTCGGCTTCAACAATCGTCGGCGTCGCCGTCTGGCCAGCATCAATCCACTGCCAGAACAACTTGTAGCCAACGGCCAGCACAACCGGGCCAATGAACAGGCCGATGATGCCGCCCGCAAGCATGCCGCCCAATGCGCCGATCAGAATCACCGGCATCGGTACATCGACACCCCGGCCAAGCAGCATTGGCTTGAGGATGTTATCCAGCAAGCCGCCGATGAAGGTGTAAATGGCGAAGATGATAGTGGCCAGCGAGGTGCCTTCGGTGAAGAACACAAAGGCGATTACCGGAATGGTCAGCAGAGGGACCGGCAACTGCATGATGCCCAGCAACAACACAACCATGGCCAGCAAGCCCGCGCCCGGAATACCCATCACCACGAAGCCTATGCCAATCACCACCATCTGAATGAAGGCAATACCAATCACGCCTTGCGCCACGGCACGAATGGTGGCGGTGCACAGGGTGATGAAGCTATGACTGCGGTCTGGGCCGATAATACGGTCGGCAATGCGCACAGCGCTTCTGTGGCCGCTTTCGCCATAAGCCATCATGATGCCGGCAATGATCAGCGAACCGATGAAGACCAGAAAACCTGCGCCCACGCCGGCCAGCTTACTCAGTAAACCCAGAGTAAAACCTTTCAGGTGAGGGGCGAGGCTTTGCAGCACGCTGGTCAGGTCTGACGCTGCATTGGCCCAGAAGCTATAAAGCGATTTACCAATCAGCGGCCATTCTTCAACCGAAGCGGGCGGTGCGGGAATATGCACATTGCCACTCTTCACCGTCTCGATGGCGGCTTGCACAGACTCGGTGAGTGATGTGCCAAGGAAGTACACCGGAACCAGCAGCACGGCAATTGCCAACACCACAAGCAAGGATGCGGCGCGACCATCGTGATTGCCCAAGCGCGCCTTGATCATGCCCTGCAGCGGATACAGAGTTACGCCCAGAATCAGCGCCCAGAGCATCATGCCCAGAAACGGATGGAAAACCTGGTAGCAGCCGTACACCAAAATGGCGATAAGCGCAGCACGGATAAATGTATCCAGTAAGTTTCGCGAGAATTGCAGGTCTGGTGGCGGAGTGAGCGACATATGAGTTCCTTTCTAAGTGGCTAAGCGGGGCCGTACAACGGGAGATGCGCGCGTCTTTAAAGTAGACGATGAGAGCAGTGTAGCCGTTGGTCAGAAATCCAGTGGCCCTCTGAGACTATTTAAATGAGTTGCCAGATTTTTCGATAACAGGCAGATGCGTCCCGCCGGGCGAGAATAAGCCTATAAAAAATATGGGATATTTCTGGCTGCACATAGAGCGCGGCGCCTCATTGAAAGTTCAAATTATTGATCAATCTAAGGTGCTGCCCATTGTCGCAGGGTTTGTCGACTCAATGGGCGGAGGCGGGATTTAATTATGTGCAGACGCATGCAGGCGTTGAATGGCCGCGAGCAGGGGGCTGGAGGGCGGGGCTGGGTAAATTCGGGGCAAAAGAAAGGGCGCTATTAAAGCGCCCTAAACGATGATCTATGGAGTAAGTCCACTATCTCTGAGTAGCCAACTCCATAAAAGGTTCACAGTCGGTTACTCAAAAGCCGACGAACGGTCATTAACGGCTCGGTGTCAGCTTCAAACGTTTATTGCCGTAGACCTTGTCGACGTTCTGCGATTTGAAAGGGAAGCTCACATATCCGCCTTTGAGCCAGGCATCAATGCCGTCGGCGTAGTGATCGCTTGCCGGGTTTCCGGACTGGCCGGAACTGTTGAGACCAATGAATGGCTCGTCGCGACCAAAGTCGACAATGATGCGCATGGCCGGAATCAGCCAGGTATCAAAATCCTGTCCCCAGCGGTACGCCGACACGTTCAGTGTGGTGTGGTCGCCACCGGCCGGATAAGGGCCGCGGTCCAGATAACTCTTGATCGAGTTGATATTGGCGCGCTGGCTGGCGCTCATGTTCGGCGCCATTTTGCTCGCATCACTCAGCCACTGGTATTGGTGCAGTTTGCCCCATTGCCAGTTGCTGCGATTACTGCCCAGTGCGCTTTCCAGCGAGGTAACAGACGCGGCGAGGCTGCGCGCCAGAATCTGTGGCTTGGTCTCTTTTTGCGCGGTGCTGATGTCATCCCAGAACGGGCTGTCATCGCGGCCGAGCAGGTGATCCGCCTGCGCCGAGTAGGAACTGTTGGCGGTCTCGACCAGCGCCGTCCAGGCCGGGCTGTTCAAGGGGCCGAGTTGATCGAGGAATATCTGCTTGGCACTTTCTTGCAGGAAACTCTCGTAAAGCGCTGCATCAGCGGAGGTGGCAGTCAGATTGCCATCGAACGCCATCAACCTTTTCAGTGCCTCCTCGGCTTTACTGCGCTCAGCCGTTGGTAATGCAGATATCGCACCTTGCAGTGACTCTGCCATGCCGGGGGCGGTGAACATGGCCTGCAATTTAGCGACGAAGTTGGACTTCTGGTCGTATTGCATGCGGATCATGCTTTGCGTGTCGTGCTTGCCGCTCGCCGCCATTTCAGCCATGCGCTCGGCACGCTCGGGGTAATACCAGGAGTTGGACAACTGCATGCCGTAACCGCGTGGCACTGTGCGCTGGTTGGCGGTGCCCAGCCAGCCTTGTGGCGGATCCTGATCGTACGGATGCAGCATTGGCTCGGCGAAACCGTCCCACTCATATTGGCTGTTCCAGCCCGGCGAGGGAATCAGGCCCTGGCCTGCAAGGCGGTTGGGGAAGCGACCGGTGACTTGCCAGCCAATGTGCTGGGAGTCGGCAAACACCATGTTCAACGGGGTGGCGCGAATTTCTCGGGCAGCCTCGAAGGCTTGATCGACGTTCTGCGCCCGCGACAAGTCGAAGAAGGCATCAAGGCTCTTGTCCGCTTCGAACTGGGTGGTTTTCAGCGCCAAGCCATAACCCGACTGAACCTGCAGGGGTTGCAGCGGATTTTTCCGCTCGCCCAGAACCGAGTTCAACAGTACGCCGTGGCGGGTTTCGTAAATGGTTTCACGAATCGGCCGCTCACCCTTGATAAAGAAGGTTTCCTTGCGCTCCTGCGCTTGCACCCATTTACCGTCCGCAAGGTAGGACAAACCGCTGCCCTGGCGTTTTATCTGTTCGAGGAACAGATCCTGATTGTCGCCCATGACCATGGTCATGCCCCAGCCGAGCGAGCCATTGAAGCCGGCGACAACCGTTGGGATACCGGCAATCGAAACGCCGGCGACCTTGTATTTTGGCGCGTTGATCTGCACAAAATTCCAGGCCGAGGGCAGGGCGATAGGTAAGTGGGTGTCGTTGGCCAGCAAGCTTTTGCCGCTGCGGCTGTTCTGCGGCGCAATCGCCCAGTTGTTGGAGGCTGCGACGCTGAGCATGTGCTGTTGGGCAAATTGCCCGGCGGCATTCTCAACCGCAGCTAACCCGGCAATTTGGCCATTGAGCTTGAGGCCTTTGAGTTTCTCGGCCTCGGCAAACGGCAGCGGTTCGTCCGGATAGGTTGGCAGCAGCCAGGCGAGCTGATCGCTGCCGACTTTCTGCGCCATGATCAGCGCGGCGACTTCTTCCTGAAGATTTACCGCCAGGCCGAAGTTCATCAGGCTGAAAATCAGCGCAGAGTCTTCCGGTTTCCAATAAACCGGACGATAGCCAGATTCGGCCAGATCCATCGGCAACTTGTCGCGGTAGCGGTACAGGTAGGCGTTCACACCCCGGGCGTAAACCTCAAAGAACTTCTTAAGGCGCGGCGAGGCTTCTTTATAGAGCGTGTCGGCACTTTTGCGCAGATTCACTGCACGCATCAAACGGTCTGTTTCCAATGCGCCGGGGCCGACCATTTCTGCCAGCCGACCTTCCGCCATCAAGCGCATGCCGACCATTTGGCTGAGGCGGTCGCTGGCGTGTATGTAACCCATCGTGAACAGCGCGTCGTGGAAGGTGTTGGTCTCGATGAGGGGCATGCCCAACGCGTTACGCCTGACCACTGCATTTTGCGCCAGCCCTTTGATGGCAAAGGTGCCGTGGTCTGGCGCAACACTGTCGCCGTAGCGACTGTCGAGAAACGATTGGCAACCGCTGAGGGTGATGGCGCCGATAAGAGTGGCGCCAAGGCCAAAACCAGTGGTGGGACGAAACACGCGCGATTGCATGCAACGGACTCCTTGCAGAACGCAGGATAATAAGTTTATTGGGAGCAAAGCCTAGCAGTGATGCCGGGCAGACGATGCAAAGACTGGACCGCGCGGTGGGCGTTTGAGTTCAGTCCTCAGGCCTTTAGCTATGTAGCGTTCGGCGGATGCGTAAGGTAGTGAGCGGCGAGGCGCCTGACAAGCGTTGTTGCAGATTGTCAGACGCTGTTCTCACGCGGCGCTTAAACCCTCGTCCAGCAACCAGCGTGCAGCCGTGCGGGCTGCTGCTTTGTGTTGCAGCTCAAGGGCGGAGAAATCCTTCTCATGCTGACGCCGTTGTTCTTTGCTCAGGGCTTTCCAGCCAGCATGTGTCGGCACATGCTCGGTGGCGGCAAACAGCGTCTGGAACACCTGACACCGCGCATCATTGCTGAGGCCGAGATCATAGTTGTCGAGCAGCACCTTGATGCGGATCGCACCCTCAATCAGCGGCAATTGCTCATCGAGCAGGCTGCTGGCAAGCACACGCAAATCATCCCTGAGGCGAATGTGCTGGGCGTCATTTGCTGCTTTTTGCTGCTGCTGGCGCAGCCAGACCCGGCGCCACAAGTGCAGGGCGTAAGCCGCCAGCGCCAGAACAACGGCAGTTCCGGCGAGCAGCAACAACAGGTTGGTTGTACTCATGCGCGGATCAGGCGCCGTGGCACTTTTTGAACTTCCTCTGGCTGCCGCATGGGCAAGGGTCGTTACGGCCGACATCTTTTAGCGCGTTGCGCACAGGTTCCTGATGGGCGTGGCCGCAGTTCGGGCCGTGCACATGGCCGTGATCATGATCGTGGTGATCGTGATCATGATTGCAGTCAGGGCCGTGGACGTGAGGTTGTTGGGTCATGCAAAACTACTCCGGGATGAAATCTCCGGGAATTATCTCGCCATCTCGCGACAGATGCACGCTGCGGCCGAATAATAAACCGGTTTTTACTTCACCCGAGAAACTGTACTTGATTGCCTCGTCCGGGCTTTCGAGCATTTTCACGATCTGCCGCACGTGGCGCCACAGGTTGGTGCGCACCGGAACCTTGAAGGTTTGCGTGCCATTGGCAGGAACCGTGAACCAGACATCAGATTCGCCTTCCGCCAGCTTTATATCGTTGAGGAACACCGAATAATCGAGGCCGCGCACTGGCAAGCTGACATCGTTGGGGTTATTGATACTGAAGCGCAGGACAAACTGCTGTTCGAGCAGTTTGGCTTTGACTACGTCAACTTTGACCAGGCGAATCTCCGGGTCTTTAAAGTTGCCGGTCATCCATGTGGAACAGCCGCCCAAGCCTGCGAGCAAGCCAAATAGCGCGAGTAGGCTGAAGATTCTTATAGTTTTGGCCTGAAATGACATTTCATACTCCGTAAGACGCCCCAGTGTAACAAGCAACTGCTCGGCTGCAAGATGTTGTGAGGTTAAAAAAACTTACGTCATACTGAAGTATGACAAGGACAGGAGTGTGACGATGCTGCGTTTTGAGATTGCTTTTGCCGGGCAACTGGTACCGGGCGCGGAGCCTGTGAAGGTAAAGGCCAATCTGGCCAAGCTGTTTCAGGCCGATGAACAGCGGATTGCCTTGTTGTTTTCCGGGCGACGCATCGTGATCAAAACCGGTCTCGACGCCGCGACGGCAGAAAAATACCGCGCCACCATCGAACGCGCTGGCGCGGTTGTCGAAGTGGCCGAAGTCGCTGCAACAGAGCAAGGTGCTGCTGTACGAAGTGCGGCAGGCGATTCTGCGGCAGGCGTACCTGTGGCAGGCAACCCTGCGGCCGGCACACCTGCGCCAAAATCCCCTGGTTCAGAACCCCCAGCAGAAGCCGCTTCGCAACCCGCCCAAGCAGCGCCCGCTGCCGATACCGGCGCACCGCAAACGACTGCCGCGTCCGGCAAGCGACTATTGCCGCGCGACGAGTACATGGCAGCTTTCAGTGAAGTAGACGCGCCGGACTTCGACATCGCCCCAGTGGGCGCCGATCTGCTGGAAGAGAAAACCGAAGTGGCTGAGCTTCCGTTGGACTTGTCCGAGTTCAGCCTGGCTCCGGTTGGCAGCGACATGGGTCAGCAGAAAGCCCCGCCAGCGGCTCCGGCGCCTGATACGTCACACATCAAGTTGCAGCCTTAAAGTATTCACAGCAGCGCCGTTAGCTGATGCATGATGCGCACTCAAATGAAGGGTGCGCAGCACTTCTTGAATTTTTGCCCACTGCTGCAGGGACACGGGTCGTTGCGACCGGCCTTGAGTTCAACAGTCGGGTCGATGAAATACCATTTTCCGGCAACCTGAACGAACGCTGAGCGCTCGCGGTGGCTGTGTTCGCCCGTGTTGTCGTGCCAGCGCACATTGAACGTGACGAACGCATGTTCGGGTTGCCCGCCCAGCACCTCGTTCGACTCAACCTCCAGACCCAGCCACGTGCTGCTCAAGCTCCAGTCGCTGATGGACTGGCGATCAAGCTGCGCCTGCTGGGCGGGCAGGGTGGTCGCGATTAAATAGTCAATTTGTCCCAATACATAAGCACTGTAGCGCGATCGCATGAGCAGCAATGCGCTGGGCGCTGCGGTGCCTGAGTGAAAGTGGCCGCAACATTCATTCAGTGAACTGCCGCTTCCGCATGGGCAGGCTGGGCTTGCGTTCATAGGCTTACCACCAGTACTTGCCGAAATTTTCAGGATTAGCCCAAAACTTGGCATTGAGCCAGTCCGGTACCTGTTTGTAGTCGAGTAAGTCGTAGGTAAACAGGGTCAGCGTTTGCGAGTCGCGTTGAAATTGCTCGCTGGCCTGCATTGCCAGCGAAAACATGTCGGTCTCTTGCCATTCACTTGCATCAAGGTCGAGCAGCACCGCCATTCGACTGGCATTGAGGTTGCGAATACCGCCCAACAGCTCTAAGCCCTGGCGTTTACTCAGGTGTTCGAGGCAATCGACGACCAAGGCCAGATCAAATCGCTGTCCGGCAATGTCGCTCGGCAATGGCACGGTTTGGGTGTGGCAAATCTGGCAGTCGGGATGAGCTTCGTTGAAAGCGCTAACTGCTGGCAGTTCGCTGGCGCCGATCAGAAGCAGGCGTTTCGGGCTGTAGCGCTCTAATAGCGCGGCGATCGCCTGTAACGGCGAGCGCGAAGATGGGCTCAGTGTCATGCAAAAACCTCGAAGTTATTGGCAAAGACTACCCCGAGGGCGACTTTTGTCCTATAGCTGAATGTTATGCACATCTGTGTAAATCCGATCTTGTGGAATTTAGAGCTGGCGTCTTTAATCCATATATCGGTTTTTGGCCGATTAATAACAGGAGACTTTGTCTATGAGCATCACAAGGAAAGCAGTACCCCTGATTTTGGCCTCAACATTGCTGACAGGCTGCGCAGGGATTCAAAAATCAGATTGGCCAACTTGCGCCATTGTCGGTGGTATCGGCGGTGCAGGTTTGGGTGCGATTGAAAGCTCTGCATGGGCTGGTGGCGGCGCCGCAGTGGGTGCTGGTCTGGCTGCAGCGTATTGCTGGGTGCATGGCGCGGTTCCTCCAGAGCCGATGGTTGAAGAAGTTGTTGTCGTAGAAGAAGAACCAGCTGCAGAACCTGTACGCGTTGAATTGGACGTTAAGTTCGATTTCGACAAGGCTCAGGTTAAAGAAGAAAGCTATGGCGACATCAAGAACCTGGCTGACTTCATGACTCAGTTCCCACAAACCTCTACCGTTGTAGAAGGTCACACTGACTCGGTGGGTACCGATGCTTACAACCAGAAGCTGTCTGAGCGCCGCGCAAGCGCTGTTCGTGACGTGCTGGTGCAACAGTATGGCGTGGGCGCAACCCGTGTTGACTCGGTGGGTTACGGTGAAAGCCGTCCAGTTGCGGATAACGCGACTGCCGAGGGCCGCGCAATCAACCGTCGTGTAGAAGCTGCAGTGGAAGCTCAGCCTTAAGCGACGTTAGACAGGTTCTTGGCAGTTTATGCACTGCCAAGGGCCGTTTGTAGACTGCGAGTCTCAGAAAAAATGTCTGCATGATGTCTGCCGCAGACTTGCTCACAGGTACTCGGCGTAAGTCGGGTACCTGTGGGATTCCTTGCGAGTGGTTGCACATCGTACGGGCGCAGGCTCGATCACAATCGAATCCAGCTATTTTAATGCACCGCCAATTGGCGGTTTTTTTGTGTGGGCGTAGAAATGTTGTTCGTTTCACGCTGCAACTGACGATGACAGCCTGTTTGATATGTGACGTGATTAGCAAATTTGCGAATTAGTCATCATCAAATCTTCTGACGAATTATCTGGCTGCTCGCGTCGGTGTGGGAGGCTTTCCCCGGCAGTGCGAAAGCGGTTAATGTGCGGGCAAATAACTAGCGGTGGGGGCATCAATGAAAGTGCTTATGGGGCTTGGAAAGCTCCTGACTGTAGCCTTTTGGGCAGTCGTTGCAGGTAATTGGCTGCAGCCGGTTGCGCAACCTTTTGCCGATTTGCTCAATTTCACCGGTGGCTTTGTATTGCTCTTGCACATCTTGGAGTTGCGCTGGTTCAGCGCACGCATCAAGAACACTGCCGCGCCCTTTGCTGCACGGTTGCAGATTCTTTTGTTCGGTGTTTTTCATGCACTGACGCTCCCTCCAGCACCCGCACCAGTGCCCGCAGCTGCGACCGCCGCTGAGGCAGCAATGCCAGTTCCTGTTGAGCCTGAAGTGCAAGCCGTGGCAGACACCGCCGACTCCCAGCATGCAGAGACTGAGCCGCAGCAACTGGCGTTGTCGATTGAACCTGAGTTGGAGCCCAAACATGCGTAGTGCACTGTTTTTACTGGCGCTGGCCAGCCCGCTGGCATCGGCGCAGGCGCTGATTCATGTCGCCGCCAATTCGATGCTGCAATTGGCGCCCAGCGCTCAGGTGCTGGAGATCGAGCGGCTGCATATTGGTGAGCACGCTACCTTGATGGTGCCGGCGAGCGTGACCGAGGTGCGTGTCAGCGAACTGCTGCTTGAGCCCGAGGGGCGCATTGCGATTGCTGCCAGCCAGCAGCCGTTCTTTCTGCATGTACTGCAGGGCGAAATCGCCACGGGCGCGCAAATCACCGCTCGCGGTGCGCCTGGCACAGAGTTAAAACCGGCGATTGCCGGGCGTACGCTAACCGTGCGGCTTGAGCGTGTCGTGACGCAATCTTTGCTGATTGATGCGCGTGGTGGCACCGGCTCTCCCGGCTTTAATGGCCTGCATGGTGCCAATGGGAAACCGGGCGGTTGTCTCTGGGGGCAGTCGTTGAGCGGCGCTGATGGTGGTGATGGCAGTGATGGCCAAACCGGCGCGGCGGGCGGCAAGGTTCGTATCGAAGTGCCGCAGGATTTCCCTGCCGAGCATATCCTCACCCGCCTTGAAGGCGGTTCTGGCGGCAGAGCCGGCGAAGCTGGGCAGGGCGGCGCCAAGGCGATGGATGAGGGATGCTGGATTTACAGTGCGCAAGGTGCCAAGGGTGGCCAAGCGGGCCGCTCCGGGCAAGCTGGCTTGCCGGGCCCGGATGGCTCGATGGATCTGGTACGCTTCTGATCAGTTGACCGGCAAGTGCTGCGCTTGCCGGTCCGGCCTTAAAAGCTTGGGCGAATAGCGGCGATGCTGACGACCAGCAGGCCCAGAATCAGATTGATACCCACGACTTTGCGAATACGCGCCAGCGCGGCGCCGGCTTCGCTCCAGTTCTGTTCGGCAATCGTCTTGCGCAGTTCTGGTAGTTGCAGCAGCTGAATGCGCAGGAACAGCGCCAGCATGGCAATGAACAAACCCATCATGATTTGCACGTACTGCGGCGCAGTATCAAAGCCCGCGAAACGCATATGCAGCATGCCCATGCCGCCAACCGGTAAAATCAGCACCGCCGCCCAGACCCAGAGAAAGAACCGGTGAAATACTTCCTGCCACAACTGCAGGCGTTCCGGCGCTGCCAACACCCCGGCAGCCGCGGGGCGCAGAATCATCCAGGCGAAAAACATACCGCCCACCCAGACCATCGCGGCCAGCACATGTAATGCATAGAGCGCTGAATAAGCGGTCATTTGTAGCTCCTGTTTACAGCTCAAGTTGCAAAAAAAACCTACTGTTGGGCGGCTCGATTTGCACGCAGCCCAGCACTGGATCAATTAGCGCGCTATGATAGCGGCCGTTTACCGACACTGAAAATTTATCCAGCCTTTTGCGCTCAGATCATCATGCTTAGTACCGAACTCAAAACCCAAATTCAGGGCGCCTATAGCCGTTTCCTTGAGGCTAAGTCGTTGAAGCCTCGTTACGGCCAGCGTTTGATGATTGCCGAAATAGCCAAAGTGCTAGGCACCATCAAGACCGATGACGAAGGCAAGCGCAGCAGCGACGCGGCAGTTGTGGCGGTAGAGGCGGGCACGGGTACGGGTAAAACCGTGGCTTATTGTCTGGCGGCCATTCCCACTGCCAAGGCGGCGGGCAAACGGCTGGTTATTGCCACCGCAACGGTGGCGCTGCAAGAGCAGATCGTGCACAAAGACTTGCCGGATCTGATGCGCAACAGCGGGCTCAATTTCTCTTTCGCCCTGGCCAAGGGCCGTGGCCGTTACCTGTGTTTGTCGAAACTCGATTTGCTGTTGCAGGAAGGCGATGCGCAAAGTGCGACCGCGCAGTTGTTCGAGGAAGAAGGCTTCAAGATTGATGTGGATGAGCAAAGCCAGAAGCTCTTCACGTCGATGATCGAGAAGCTTGCGGGTAACAAGTGGGACGGTGATCGCGATAGCTGGCCGCAAGAGCTGGCTGATAATGACTGGGCGCGACTGGCCACCGATCACAGCCAGTGCACCAACCGTCATTGCCCGAACTTCCAGCAGTGTGCCTTCTACAAGGCGCGTGAAGGCATGGGCAAGGTTGACGTGATTGTCACCAACCACGACATGGTTCTTGCGGACCTCGCGTTGGGCGGTGGTGCGGTGCTGCCTGATCCGCGTGAAACCCTTTACGTGTTCGACGAAGGCCATCATTTACCAGACAAGGCAATCGGTCACTTCGCCCACTTCACCCGTTTGCGCTCAACCGCTGACTGGCTGGAACAGAGTGCCAAGAACCTCACCAAGTTGCTGGCTCAGCACCCTTTGCCGGGTGATCTGGGTCGCTTGATTGAGCAAGTGCCAGAGCTGGCCCGCGAGATCAAAACCCAGCAGCAGTTCATGTTTAACGCCTGTGAGCAGGTCGCAGACTTCAAGCCGGGTGAAGACATGGAAGGCCGCGAGCGGCCACGCCATCGGTTTGTCGGTGGCATGGTTCCCGAGCATCTGGTTGAGCTGGGCGTTGAGCTGAAGAAAGGCTTCTCCAAGCTGACCGAGTTGTACACCGGCGTTACCGAGCACCTTAAAGAGGCTATGGACGGTGAGGCCAAGATTGGCATTGCCAGCCATCAGGCCGAAGAGTGGTATCCGTTGTTTGGCAGTTTGCTCGCCCGCGCTCAGGGCAATTGGGAATTGTGGCTGGCATTTACCGCCGATGACCCCGAAGACAGCCCGCCCATGGCGCGTTGGCTGACGCTGGCTGAAAGTGGCGCCTTGTTCGATATCGAGGTCAATGCCAGCCCGATTCTGGCTGCCGAAACCTTGCGTCGCAGTTTGTGGAACGTTGCATATGGCGCGTTGGTGACCTCTGCCACGCTGACCGCGCTGGGTACATTTGATCGCTATCGTATGCGTGCCGGTCTGCCCAAAGTGGCGGTCACCGCAGTTGTACCCAGCCCGTTCCATCACAGTGATGCTGGTGTGCTCAAAGTACCGGATCTCAAGGCTGATCCGCGCGATGCCACTGCACACACTGCCGCGATTATTCGTGATCTGCCTTCTTTGGTGGAAGGTTCGCGCGGCACGCTGGTGCTGTTCTCGTCGCGTAAGCAGATGCAGGACGTATTCGACGGGCTGGAGCGGGACTGGCGCAAGCGCGTGTTCATTCAGGGTAACTTGTCCAAACAAGAGACCCTCAACAAGCACAAGGCTCGCGTAGATAGCGGTGAAGACAGCGTGCTGTTCGGCCTGGCAAGTTTCGCAGAAGGTGTCGACTTGCCGGGGGCATATTGTGAGCACGTGGTTATCGCAAAAATCCCGTTTGCGGTGCCCGATGATCCGGTGGAAGCAGCGTTGGCGGAGTGGATCGAGGCGCGCGGTGGTAATCCATTCATGGAAATCGCCGTGCCAGATGCCTCATTGCGTCTGGTTCAGGCCTGCGGCCGCCTGCTGCGTACAGAACAGGATCGTGGCACCATCACGTTATTGGATCGGCGCGTTGTCACTCAGCGCTACGGCAAGGCCATTCTCAATGCGCTGCCGCCATTTCGCCGTGAAATAAGTTAAGTAATCCTTTCCATTCGGTTGTCCATTTGCTTGGCCTGGTGTCTTGGGCAGGTCACTCTGAGGGCGGTAAAAATGCGTTTGATGTTGTTAGTGGTTACCTGGCTGTGTTCGGCGTCGGCGATTGCCGCTCTGGATGGGCAGCAGCCGTTGTATAGCTTCATTAGCCCAACCGATGCGTTGCGAGTGGAAAGCGCCGGGGCCAACTTTGCCCAGTCTCAGGCTGAAGAAGCAGCCGGTGGAGAGATTCTGCGGCGGGTGGTCTTCGCCCCTGAAAAGCAACCGAGTCTGCACCTGCAACCCGCCAGCGGTCACTGGGACTGGACTAAGGCAACCAGCCTGACGCTGCGCGTGCAGAATGCGATGGATTGGGCGCTGACCCTCAACGTGCGCATTGAAAGCACCGATGGCAAGGTGCTCGTTACCCGCATTGCGTTGCCTGCAGGGCCTGCGCAAACCTTGGTGGTGCCATTGCATGCGGATTCACCGCGCGCACATGGCATGCGGGCTGCGCCGCCGATGCCGTGGAAGTACTCCGGCCATTCAGTGCTGTTGGCGACTCAAGTTGAGGGTGAACTCGATTCAAGCCAGATCAATAAAGTTACCCTGTTTATGGATCAGCCTGACTCGCCGCAGAGCATCATGCTTGGGCGTGCTGGTCTGATGACAGACGACAAGGTTGAGCAAGCGGCCTACACCGCTATAGTCGATGAGTTTGGCCAATACACGCGCGCCGATTGGCCGGGCAAGATCAAAAAGGCTGACGAGTTGCAGGCTGCCGCCGCCAAGGAGCAGGAGCAACTCAAGCAATGGCTGGGTGAGCCGCACACGGTTGATCAGTTCGGCGGCCTGCTTAACGGGCCGGAGCTGACGTCATCCGGGTATTTTCACACCGAGAAAAAAGCGGGTCGCTGGTATCTGGTCACTCCGGAAGGGCATGCATTCTTCTCCTTGGGGGTTAACACTGTGACCCCGGACCAGAGCCAGACCTACATCGAAAATCGCGAGCAGATGTTTGCAAAACTGCCTGAACAGGGTGAACCCTTAAACCGCTATTACGGCACCGCTGATTCGCGATCCGATACCGGCGCCAATAAAGGCCGTGCCTTTGCACAAGGGCGCTGGTTCGACTTCTATCAGGCTAACCTTGAGCGCACCTACGCCACGGCAGACTGCCAGAAGGCGAAGCCGGCAGAGCAAGCTGCGCAGCCGCCAGCA
>MDTG01334901.1_pt1 | contig 14316 bp, 18 predicted proteins | sample 811421 | NCBI WGS metagenome assembly MDTG01 (sample SAMN05326645, study PRJNA326480) | marine metagenome | isolation source: seawater | place: Pacific Ocean: South East | collected 2011
CTTATTAATGATGAGCATATAATTTCATTTGGTTGGGCTAATAATGAGCAAATACAAGAAATGAAAAAACAAACATACAAAGTTAATGAAATATTGTCCAAGTTATTCTTAGACTCAGGTTTAATTTTAGTAGATTTCAAAGTTGAATATGGGGTTTATAAAGATAAAATTTTACTTGCTGACGAATTTACACCAGATGGCTGTAGATTGTGGGATTCTAAAACAATGAAAAAAATGGATAAAGATCGATTTAGGCAAGGGCTTGGAGATGTTGTTGAATCTTACCATCAAGTAGCAGACAGATTAGGCATGAATATAAAAACTTGACTAAAATAGTCAGGTATTTATAATCCACCCGTGAGATTAACCACTAAAAGCAGATATGCTGTAAGCGCACTTATTGAATTAAGTATTTTAGAAACATCTGGACCTGTTTCTTTAAGTGACATAGCAAATAATCAAAATATCGAACTAAATTATTTAGAGCAGTTATTTAGGAAGCTCAGAATTGCAGGTATTGTAAAAAGCATTAGGGGTAGGAATGGCGGTTATATATATGCAAAAGACCCTATAAGTATTTCTATTAAAGAAGTAATGCATGCTGTTGACGAAGTACTTGATGCAACTAAATGCAATGGCACTTCAGCATGTAACAAAGGAAAGAAATGCAGTACACATGATCTATGGCAAGATTTAAATATTTTAGTAGAGAATTATTTAGAAAAAATAACCATTAATAGCCTTGTAGAATCAAGCAATAGCCCATATATTAAGTTAAGAGAGATAAATTAGATGAGCACACAATCTACAATTTATTTAGATTACGCATCAACAACACCAGTTGACCCTAGAGTTGCATCTAAAATGATGGAATTTTTAACTCCTGAAGGTGAATTTGGTAATCCGGCATCTAGATCGCATCGTTTTGGATGGAAGGCTGATGAAGCCGTTGAAGAAGCAAGATCTCATGTTGCAAACTTAATAAATTGTGATCCAAGAGAAATTGTTTGGACTTCTGGAGCAACAGAAGCAGATAATCTTGCCATTAAGGGCGTTGCAAGATTTTATAAGTCAAAAGGTAATCACATAATTACTTCTAAAATTGAACATAAGGCTGTTTTAGATCCTTGTAGACAGCTAGAAAGAGAGGGATTTGAAATTACATATTTAGATCCAGATCAGAATGGAGTTATTAAACCATCGGACGTTAAAGCAGCAATTAAAGATACCACTATTCTTATTTCAATAATGCATATAAATAATGAGCTTGGTAGCGTGAATAATATATCAAAAATTGGTCAAATTGCTCGTGATAATGGATCTTTTTTTCATGTTGATGCTGCACAAAGTACTGGAAAGATAGAAATTAACTTAGAAAAAATGCCAATTGATTTAATGTCTTTTTCAGCTCATAAAACTTATGGGCCTAAGGGTATTGGGGCTCTATATGTCAGAAGGAAACCTAGAGTAAGGTTAGAGGCATTAATCCATGGTGGAGGCCATGAAAGGGGAATGAGATCTGGAACACTAGCAACACATCAAATTGTTGGAATGGGAGAAGCCTTTAGGATAGCAAAAGAAGAGATGAAACAAGACAACATGAAAATATCTAAATTCCATGAAAAATTTTTAAATAAAGTAAAAGAAATAGATCATGTATATCTTAATGGAGATATTGAGAATAAAGTTCCTAATATTTTAAATGTTAGTTTTAATTTTGTAGAAGGAGAGTCTTTGATCATGGGCTTAAAGGATATTGCAGTATCTTCTGGTTCTGCATGCACATCTGCGAGTTTAGAGCCTTCATATGTTTTAAGAGCCTTAGGAAGAAAAGATGAATTGGCACACAGTTCAATAAGATTCTCATTTGGTAGATTTACCAATGATGATGATGTTGAAAATACCTTAGATATTTTAGGTAATGTAGTGCATAGATTAAGAGAACTTTCACCTTTATGGGAAATGCATCTTGACGGGATTGATCTAGATACAGTTGAATGGAAAATGCACTAGGAGATTAATATGGCATATAGTAAAAAAGTGGTTGATAAATTTGAAAATACATTAAATAACCCAGAGGCATTTAAGGTAGGGAGGTTTGACCCTAAAGAGACAAATGTTGGCACAGGAATGGTTGGAGCACCTGCTTGTGGAGATGTTATGAAACTTCAAATTAAGTGTGAACCAAAAGGTAATACCCATATTATTAAAGATGTAAAATTTAAAACATATGGTTGTGGTTCTGCAATTGCATCATCTAGCGAATTAGTAGAAATGTTGATTGGTAAAACTCTTGAAGAAGCAAAAGCTATTAAAAATATTGAAATTGTTGAGGCGCTGGAACTTCCACCAATCAAGATTCATTGTTCTGTGTTAGCTGAAGATTCTATTAAACAGGCCATCGAAGATTACGAAACAAAACAATAAATTATGGAAACTTTCAATTCTTCAGATTTAAATTTTTCAGAAAGCGCCATAACGCATTTTAATAAAGTTTTAAAACAAAGGGGAACTGGCGAAGGTATTAAATTAGGTATTAAAGAGGCTGGCTGTTCTGGTTATGAATATACTTTTGATTTTGTTGATAAAGTTATTGATGATTATATAGCTTTTGAAATAAATGGATGTAAGATATTTGTAGATTCAAGGAGCTTTTCTTTTCTGAAAGGTAGCTTAATTGATTACGTTGATGATGGTCTAAATAAGGGTATTAAGTTTGTAAATCCTAATGCTAAAGCAGTATGTGGGTGCGGCGAAAGTTTCACTCTTTAAGTTATGGCAAAAATTAAAATATGGCCTCACGAGGAAATTTGTCCTAATGGTGCTGAAATAGAATCTCTTCCGGAAGAGACTATCTGTGAGGCTGCTTTAAGAAATGATATTAAGATTGAACATGCATGCGAAATGTCTGCTGCATGCACCACATGTCATTGTATTGTAAGAAAAGGTTTTGAAAAATTAGATGAAGCAAGTGATATCGAAGAAGACTTATTAGATAAAGCTTGGGGTTTGGAGCAAACCTCTAGATTAAGTTGCCAGGCGGTTCCGCCAATTGATGAAGAAATAGAAATTGAATTACCAAAATACAATATAAATATGGTTTCAGAGGATCATTAATGAATAAAATTGAATGGCTAGATGTTCTTGAAATCGCAATTGAATTAAGTGATAAATTTCCAGATATTGACCCTCAATGGATAAGTTTTCCAGATTTACATAAAAAAGTCTGCGAACTTGATAATTTTATTGGAGATCCAGATAAATCTAATGAAAAAATACTCGAAGCTATACAAATGCATTGGATAGAAGAATCTCAATAACTTTAATATAATAGCAAATTAAATTTTAAAGTAATTATATGGCTAAAGAAAAAACTCTATCTATAATTAAACCAGATGCTGTTGGTAAGAATGTAATAGGTCAGATTATCTCTAGATTTGAAGAAAATGGCCTTTTTCCTATTGCTGCTAAATTAATTCAACTATCTGATGAATTAGTATCAGGTTTTTATGCTGAACATGAAGGAAAACCTTTTTTTAATGATTTAAAGAAATTTATGACATCAGGACCAATTTTTGTTCAAGTTTTAGAGGGAGAAAATGCAGTCCAAAAGAATAGAGAGCTTATGGGTAGCACAAATCCTCAAGAAGCTTCTCCGGGAACTATAAGAGCAGATTTTGCTAATAGTATTGATGCAAATGCGGTTCATGGATCAGATTCATTAGGTAGTGCTAAAAGGGAAATCGAGTATTTTTTTTCAAAAAAAGAGATACTAACTAAGTAAATTGCATACTAAAAAAAATATTCTTGGTTATTCACTGGAATCTCTTGAAAGATTCTTTATTGAAATTAATGAATCAAAATTTAGAGCTAAACAATTATTAAAGTGGGTTCACCAAAAAGGAGTTATAGACTTTAATTTTATGACTGACTTTAATAAAGATCTTAGAAAAAAACTTAATTCTATTGCTTGTCTAAAAACACCAAAAATTTATAAAGAATATAAATCAAATGAAGGCACAATAAAATATTTAATAGAACTAGAATCTGGCTCAATGATAGAGATGGTGGTAATTCCAGAAAAAAATAGAAGGACATTATGTATTTCTTCTCAAGCTGGCTGCGCTTTGCAATGTACTTTTTGTGCTACTGGCGCACAAGGGTTTGAAAAAAATCTATCGAGTGATGAAATCATAGGACAATTATGGTTGGCAAATTTCAATAAAGAAAATAAAGATTTAATTACAAATGTTGTATTTATGGGCATGGGAGAACCGTTATTAAATTTTGATGCAGTTATTGAATCAGCAAAAATAATGAAGAATCAATTAGCTTATGGATTATCAAGAAAAAGAGTCACCATAAGTACCTCAGGCATAGTTCCTAAAATTGATCAATTAGCAGATTCTGTTGATGTATCTTTAGCAATATCGCTTCACTCAGCTGATGATAATTTAAGAGATGAAATTGTTCCTATAAATAAGAAATATCCAATAAAATCTCTTATTCAGTCATGTAAGAAATATCTATCAAATTATAATAATAAAAGAAATATAACCATCGAATATATATTAATTGATGGCATCAATGATTCTATTAATCATGCTGAAAAACTAACAAAACTTCTTTCTAACATATCTTGTAAGATTAATTTAATACCTTTTAATAGCTTTAGTGGATCACATTATAAAAGGCCATCTTCAGAGAAGATTGCCAATTTTAAAGATTTTCTAATGAAAAAGGGTTATATTGCTACTCTTAGGGTAACTAGAGGGAGTGAAGTTGATGGCGCGTGTGGCCAATTAGTTGGCAACCTAAATAAATCAATAAAAGGAAAGAAATTAATTTCACACGAAGCAATATTATGAATAAATATCTTAAATCAGCTGGTTCAGTGAAAATAGGAAGAAAATTTATTCAAGCCAGAAATAAGCTTGGCATGTCTCTTGAAGAGGTCAAAAACATTACTTATATAAATAATAGTTATATAGATGCCATTGAAAAAGGTGATTATTCAGTTTTTCCAAGTGAAACATTTGCTAGGGCTTATTTTAAAAAATATGCAAATTTATTAAAGATTAGCTCTAGATTTCCAGGTATATATAATCAAGAAAGCAAAAATTCTAGAATAAAGAGAAAAATAGAGTTAAAAATTAATAAAACTTTTAATGAAAATACTTATTTATTTTATGTCATTGTAATCGTGTCTTCTTTAGTCCTTATATCCTTATTTTTCTGGTATATATAAAAGATCATATTGATTTTATATCTAATGCTTATAGACTTAATATTATAAGAGAAACAATTTTTACATATGACTGATTGGATAAAGAGAAAAACTACAAAAGTTATTGATGTAGGTGGAGTGCTTGTAGGTGGAAATAATCCAATATCTATCCAGTCAATGACGAATACTAATACGAGTGATGTTGTTTCAACTGTTAATCAAATCAAAGATTTAGAAGATGCTGGGGCAGATATAGTAAGGGTTTCAGTTCCAGGATATGATGAAGCAAAAGCATTTAAAGAAATTAAGAAACTAGTAAGAATTCCATTAGTTGCTGACATACATTTTGACTATAAGATTGCACTTGAAGTAGCAGACACAGCTGATTGCTTAAGAATTAATCCTGGTAATATAGGCAAGGAAGATAGGGTAAAAGAAGTAATATCTGCAGCAATTGATAATAATGTTCCTATCAGAGTTGGGGTAAATGCTGGTTCTTTAGAAAAAGATTTGCAAAAAAAATATGGAGAACCTAATGCAGATGCTCTAGTAGAATCAGCTCTAAGGCATGTCGAAATCTTAGATAAATTTAATTTTGATAATTATAAGATGAGTCTCAAAGCTTCAAATATAGAGATGACAGTTGATGCATATAGAAAAATATCCAATATTATTTCTCAGCCGCTTCATCTTGGCATTACAGAAGCAGGAAGCTATAGAGCTGGAACGGTTAAATCATCAATTGGTGTTGGAATGCTTTTGTCAGAGGGTATTGGAGATACTATAAGAATATCACTGGCTTCTGATCCTGTTGATGAAATTAAAATTGGATGGGATATATTAAAAAGTTTAAATTTAAGGAGCAGAGGAGTTAAGATTGTTGCATGCCCAAGTTGTTCAAGACAAAATTTTAATGTTATTAAAGTAGTTAATGAGCTCGAAAAGAGACTTGAAGATATATCTGAAGATATAGAGGTAGCTATTATTGGATGTTATGTAAATGGACCAGGAGAAAGTAAGGCTGCTAATATTGGATTAACAGGAGCGAGTCCAAATAACCTTCTTTATATTGACGGCAGTCCAAATAAAAAAATATCAAATGATAATCTTGTAGATGAGCTTGAGGAACAAGTTCGAAATAAGATTTTAAGAAACAGACAAGAGTCTGAGAAAATTATATTAAGGAGTTAAATTGGAAAAAATTCATTCGCTTACAGGCATGATGGACTTAATTGGGCAAAGAAATAATAAGACTCAAATAGCTGATAGAATTTTTCTTACAGAAAAAATTCTTAGAAATATCTTTCAAAACTATTCTCTTTCAGAAATAAGGACGCCAGCATTAGAGGATGAAAATTTATTTAAGAGATCTGTCGGCGATAGTTCAGATATTGTCAATAAAGAACTTTATTCATTTTTAGACAAGAATGATAAAAGCATAGTTCTAAGACCTGAAGGAACTGCAGGTGTTATTAGATCAATAATAGAAAAAAAGATTGATGGTGATAATCATAAGTTGTGGTACTTAGGGGCAATGTGGCGATATGAAAGACCCCAAAAAGGAAGATTTAGGCAGTTTTATCAGGCTGGCGTAGAAATTTTAGGATATGAAGAAGGCATAGCTGAACTAGAAATGATGTCCTTGATTTGCTCTATTAATAGGGAATTAGATATTAAAAATTCAGTTATAAAAATTAATCATTTAGGTAACAAAGATTGTAAAAAAAGTTTTTGTAAAGACCTCATAGATTATCTAAAACCCATGTCAGCTGAACTCGATAAAAAAGATTTAGACAGATTAAATCAGAACCCACTGAGAATCTTAGACTCAAAAAACCCTGAAACACAAAATATTTTAAAAGATGCTCCAGTTATTGCTGATTATTTACCTCAAGAATCAAAAGATTTGCTGGAGCTTATAAAAGATACATTTTCAAATGATTGTGATATTAGCATAGACTATAAATTAGTTAGAGGCTTAGATTATTACACTGGTTTAGTCTTTGAGGCTGTTTCTGAAGAGCTTGGAGCACAAGATGCTTACTTAGGCGGTGGAAGATATGATGAGCTTTGTTCACAACTAGGTGGGAAAAGTCTTCCGGCAATAGGAATGGCTATCGGCATTGAAAGACTAGCTAGTTTAGTAAATATCCCTGAGAATAATAAAACTTTAATATCTTTCATAATTTTATCTAGCAAAATAGAGCAAAAAACATATAAAATAGCGCACAATTTAAGATTATTAAACAATAAGATTAATATAGATATTCAGTTATCAGAAGGTAGCTTAAAATCAAAATTAAGAAGAGCTAATAAGGATAATGCCTCATATGCTCTAATTATTGGGGAGGAAGAATTGAAATCAAATACAGTTATTGTAAAACCGCTATTGGATGAAAATTCTGAACAATCTATCATGGACTTAAATGAACTAGATGATTTTGTAAAATCATTAACATAGAAGGAATAAGAAGTTGTTATGAATGACATTTATGATAATAATATGAGATTTTTGCCGCTCATAAAATTTTTAGATAAATATAAAAAGTTAATAATTTTTATATCATTAATTGTACTAACACTAACAATATATATTGTTATATCAAGTCAAGTATCAAAGCAAAACAATAATAATGCTGCGAAAGTTTATAAAGATTTGCTTATTGAGATCGAATTAGAAAATCAAGATATAAAAAAGATTAATGACCTTATTGGAGAGCTATTAACTAGTTACCGTAAAACAGGGTATACACAAGTTGCGCTTTTGAAGAAGGCTAGCTTGGATGCAAATAATAATAATTTTTTAGGCGCACTTGAAAATTATAGAGAGTTGATTTTAATTACTGATGGGTTTAATGGCAATAAAACATTTAATAAATTAGCAAGAGTAAATTCGGCAAGAATTCATATAGCAAACCAAGAATATGATGCTGCTCTAAAAATGATAGAAAAATATTCATCTACCTCATCTAACGCATTCATTCATGAATTGACAGGTGATATATTAGTTAAAAAAGATAAAATTCAACTAGCTTTAGCTCAATACGAAAAAGCATCTGAAAAGTATACGGATGATGCGTCTAAATCAATCATTTCTATGAAAATAGCTAACCTAGGTATTTAAATTGAAAATAAAATCAATACATCTTCTTACATTATTGCTAATTGCTTTTATTTTGAGTTCATGTGCTTCTTTTGATGGACTTAGGTTTTGGAAAAGTGATGAGATTGATCCAGATGAACCCAGAGAGTTAATTTCATTCACAGAACAAAAAAATGTTTCATTGTCTTGGAAAAATTCATTTAGTGGTAATAATGAAATAGGAAATTTTGTACCTTCTTTTAGTTCGGGAAATATATATTTTTCTGATACCGAGGGAAGTGTATCTTCCATTAATGCAATTAATGGATCTAAAAACTGGGAAGTAAAATTAGATTCACTTGCTTCCGGAACTGCTGCAGGTTTTGGAATAGTTATTGTTTCAGATATAAAAGGAAATATTATAGCTTTAGATATCAACAATGGATCACAGCTATGGTCCACAAATGTAAAGAGTGAAATATTAAGTAGTGCAGCAATTGATGCCAAGGGCGTCATAGTTAAAACTGGGGCAGGAGAGCTACTAAGTATAGATAATAAAAATGGTGAAATTTTATGGTCATATAGATCAAAATTACCCACACTTACAATTAGAGGTAGTAGCAGCCCGATAATTTTTGATAATAAAGTTTATGTTTCTTTTGATAATGGTAGGCTAGGTGTTTTTGATATAAATTCTGGTTTTCCTTTATGGGATGGAGCTATTTCATATGTCAGCGGCTCTTCTGAACTAGAAAATCTTATAGATGCAGACTCAAATCCTGTCATAGCTGGCGGCCTTATTTATACAACCAATTATCAAGGCAATTTAAATATTTTTGATATAGCACAAAAGAGGTCCATTTGGTCATATGATATTTCATCTTTTTTTTCACCTGTAATTACAAGAGGAATGATAATTGTTGTAGAGTCCAACTCTGGTATTAAATCTTTTACATCAAAAAATCTCGAAGAATCCTGGACCACTGAAGATTATATAAACAGAAATATTTCAAATGCAGTAAGCTTTAAAGGGAATTTAATAATTGGCGATTTTGAGGGATATATTCATATTATTGACCCATTAAATGGCAAAACAATAGGAAGAGAAAAAATTTCAAGAAATCCAATTAAAACAATTATTAGCAGAAGTAATAGCTTTTATGCTATTGATGAAGAATTTAATTTATTTTCTTTAAATATATAAAAATGAGTTACCAAAATGTTTACTTCAATTGCAATAATAGGACGTCCAAACGTAGGTAAATCCTCCCTATTTAATAAATTAACAAAATCAAGAGATGCAATCGTTTCTGATTATGCAGGATTGACTAAAGATAGAAACCATGGGTTTATAAATTTAAATGATAATAAAACTTTATTGATTGACACAGGTGGAATAGGTAATGAAAAAGATGTTATTAAGGAAGCTATTTCAAATCAAGCTTGGATAGCAGTCGAAGAATCTTCTTTAATAATTTTATTATTTGATAGTTCTGAAGAGTTGAATAAAGAAGATCTAGAAATAATATATAAATTAAGAAAATTAAATAAAGAATTTGTAAGCGTGCTCAACAAAATTGATAAAAAATCTGATTCATTGATAAGAGAAGATCTTTTAAAAAATGGAATTGAAAATTTTATTGAAATTAGTGCAGAGCATTCTAAAGGCCTAAATTCACTGAAATCTTATCTTAAACAAAAAGTATCAAACAATAGTATTGATATTCCAGAAGGAAGAAAAATTGCTGTCCTTGGCAGGCCAAATGCAGGAAAATCGACTTTTATTAATAAATTTATTAATGAAGAAAGATTAATTGTTAGCGAAATTGCTGGAACTACAATTGATGCCATAAGTATTCCATTCGAGTTTGATAATGAACAATTTATATTTATTGATACCGCAGGCATTAGAAAAGGCTACAAATATAAGCACAAGACTGAATATTTTTCTTATGTTAGAGCTATTCACTCTATCGAAGAAAGCGATATTGTGATTTTTATATGTGATGCAACAGAAGGCTTGGTTGATCAAGACTTAAAAATTTTAAACATGGCAATTCATAATGGTAAGCCAATTTTATTCGTAATGAATAAAATTGATCTGCTTTCAAAAAATGATATCAAAAGTATTTATGACTCTAAAAAAATGCAATCTGAGTTTATGTCAAACATTGTAAAAGTAGAGATATCAGCAATCCAAAAACAAGGATTTAAAAAACTTTTTAAACTAACTAAAAAATTAATTGATATTTCGCAACAAAAATTTTCTACTTCTATGCTTAATAAACTTTTAGAAAAATTTATTTTATCGAGCTCACCTCCAGCAATAAAGGGAAGGCAACTTAAATTTAAACATATTCACTTTGGAGGAATTTGCCCAACTACTTTCATTATTCATGCAAATCAAGATAAAAAAATACCTAATAATTATAAGAAATATCTAGAAAATTCTTTTAGATCAAGTCTTGAGCTAGAAAGCATACAACTTAAATTAATCTTCAGAAAAGCAGATAATCCATTTAAAAGAAAAAAAAATAAATTAACTGAAAGACAGGTTAAAAAAAGAAAACGTTTAATAAAGCATAATAAAAAGATTACAAAATAATATTTTTTTTAGATGTTATTGATTAATTTATATTCAAAATCTACTGTATAATTCAAACTAATAACAATAAATTATTGATATTTATAATTAAAGCACACAATGCAAGAAAGGCCAGTATATCTTGATTTGACTAAAATTAGTTTGCCGCTATCCGCATTTCTATCTATAACTCACAGATTATCTGGGATGTATGTATTTTTTATATCGCTTCCTTTGTTTTTAATTCTTATATATCAATCAACAGCTTCTGAATTAAATTTTAATATTTTGATTGAAAGTATGGTCGTTCTTTCTTTTTTTTCTTTGTTTATTCATATAAGTATTTTGATTCTTTGGTATCACACTTTAACTGGAGTAAGGCATCTTATTATGGATTTATTTCATGTTGGAGAATCTTTAAAGGGAGCGCATTATTCATCAATTGCTGTTATTTGTATATGGGCTCTGAGCTCAATAGCTTATATAGGATATTTATACATATGAAAGGATCAATATTATGGAATATTCAAAGATATAGTTCGTTGTTTATTCTTGCATATTTTATATATATTCTTTCATTTTTTGTTACAACTGAGGAAATAAATTTCTATAGCTGGTCAGAATTCTTTCTCTCTTTACGATCTAAATTTTTTACATCAATTGCTTTCTTAATGATTATTTCTCATGCATATATTGGCCTGTGGACGGTTGGAACTGATTACCTAACTGAACGCACTTTAGGTTTTTTAAATAACTCATTAGCAAATAGGGCAGGGTTATTAAGAAATCTTTATTTTTTTATTTTTGTAACATCAGGAATTTTTTATTTAATAACTGTATTATATATAGTTTGGTTATAAGTTATAATGATATATAATTATAAATATTATTGATAATAATGAATAATATATTTACTAACAACATAAAAACTATTGAGTTTGATGCTTTAATTGTGGGCGGAGGAGGCTCAGGCATGCGAGCATCTCTTGAATTAGCAAAATCTGGTTTAAAAACTGCTGTTGTTTCGAAGGTTTTCCCAACAAGATCTCATACTGTTTCTGCTCAAGGTGGAATAACTTGTGCAATTGCGAGTGCTGACCCAAATGATGATTGGAGATGGCATATGTATGATACAGTCAAAGGGGCGGACTTTATAGGTGATCAAGATGCCATAGAGTATTTATGTTCAGAAGGTCCCAAGGCTGTTTTTGAGCTAGAGCATATGGGATTACCTTTTTCAAGATTTGAAAATGGTCGAATATATCAAAGACCATTTGGAGGACAATCAAAAGATTTTGGTAAAGGAGGTCAAGCTTCTAGAACATGTGCAGCAGCTGACAGAACTGGACATGCTTTGCTTCATACACTTTATCAAAACAATGTAAAAGAGGGAGCTAATTTCTTAAATGAATGGTTTGCAGTTGATTTAGTTAAGAATTCAAAAGATGAGGTTACAGGCGTAATAGCTTTTTCAATCGAAAATGGAGAAGTTGCATATTTAAAAGCACAAGCAACCGTTCTTGCTACGGGAGGCGCTGGTCGAATATATGCTTCGACTACTAATGCTTTAATAAATACAGGCGATGGCTTAGCAATGACATTAAGAGCAGGATATCCTGCTCAAGATATGGAGATGTGGCAATTTCATCCTACTGGAATTTATGGCGCAGGATCTCTTGTTACCGAAGGTTGTAGAGGTGAAGGGGGATATCTTATAAACAAAGATGGCGAAAGGTTTATGGAAAGGTACGCACCAAATGTTAAAGACCTTGCTGGAAGAGATGTTGTTGCCAGATCTATGGTGCTTGAAATACTTGAAGGAAGAGGTTGTGGTGAAAAAAATGACCACATTTTTTTAAAATTAGATCATTTAGGTGCTGATGTGTTAAATTCTAAATTACCAGGAATCTGTGAATTATCTAGGACTTTTGCTCATGTAGATCCTATTTATGAACCAATACCTGTTGTTCCTACTTGTCATTATATGATGGGAGGTACTCCAACAAATGTATCAGGACAAGCTTTTACAAGAATAGATAATCAAGATTATTTAATACCAGGTTTATTTTCTGTAGGTGAAGCTGCATGTGTTTCTGTTCATGGCGCAAATAGATTAGGCGGAAATTCATTACTTGATTTAGTAGTATTTGGAAGAGCCACCGGAAAACATATACAAAAAGAACTAAAATCAGGAGGCGGTGTAGAATCAGCAACTAAAAGTGATATCGATTCTTCTCTAGAGAGATTGAATAAATTAAATGAATCAACTTCAGGTTTTGAAACAGCTGATGTAAAAAAAGAACTTCAAGAATGTATGCAAAATTATTTTGGTGTTTTTAGACGAGGTGAATTCATGAAGAAGGGTCTTGATCAGTTAAAAGATCTAAAAGAAAAAGTAGACAATCTTCATTTAACCGACAAAAGCGATGCATTTAATACGAGCAGAGTTGAAGCAATTGAACTACAGAATCTATTTGATGTTGCTGAAGCAACTGCAATATCAGCATATGAAAGAAATGAAAGCAGGGGTGCTCATGCTAGAGATGATTATCCTGAAAGGGATGATAAAAATTGGTTATGCCATACATTGTTTGACCCAAAGTCAAAATCAGTAACTAAAAGAGAAGTAAATTTTAATCCATTAAAAGTAGAGGCTTTTCCTCCAAAGGTAAGGACTTATTAATGTTCGGAAATAAGCTACAAGTAAGTTTATATAGATATAACCCTGAAGAGGATAAATTTCCATATATGAAGAAATATACTATCAAAAAACCTGAAAGAGATATCATGGTTTTAGACCTACTAAATTTATTAAAAGAAGAAGATCAGTCAATTTCATATCGAAGATCTTGTAGAGAAGGTGTTTGTGGTTCAGATGGAATGAATATTAATGGAAAAAATGGCCTTGCATGTATTACACCAATCTCAGAAGTTATTAAAAGAAATAAAATTGAATTAAGACCCTTGCCTGGTCTTCCAGTAATAAGAGATTTAGTAGTAGACATGACGGAGTTTTATACACAATATGAAAAAATTAAACCATTTTTACAAAATGAAACAACAGCACCTGAACAAGAAAGACTTCAATCTCCTGAAGATAGAGACAAATTAGATGGATTATATGAATGCATTTTATGTGCATGTTGTTCAACTAGTTGTCCTTCATTTTGGTGGAACCCTGATAAGTTTGTTGGTCCAGCAGCCTTGCTTCAAGCCTATAGATTTTTAGCGGATTCTAGAGATTTGAAGACTCAAGAAAGGCTAGAATCTCTTTCTGACCCATTTAGTGTTTATAGATGTCATGGAATTATGAATTGTGTAAATGTCTGTCCAAAAGGCTTAAATCCAAATAAGGCAATTGGTGAGATAAAATCAATGTTACATAAAAATAAAAAGGATATAATTGTCTCTGACGGGGTATAA